>Ga0308156_1000851_pt1 | contig 46423 bp, 32 predicted proteins | sample PhyAR2_FD_201041 | JGI IMG/M metagenome (GOLD analysis project Ga0308156, IMG submission 201041) | Phyllosphere microbial communities from UC Gill Tract Community Farm, Albany, California, United States - DLSL A.R2 | ecosystem: Host-associated > Plants > Phyllosphere > Unclassified | place: USA... | reverse complement strand
TGATCGTAATTGGAAAGTAAAGGTCTCTTGAGCAAAAGTAATACCAAAAGATCGACTCGCAGCACTTTTTAAGGCATTGGCTTTATCTATCCCTAAACGATTGTGACTCGCTTCTTTAAGTAGTTTCGCAAGAGTATTCGCAGAGATATCATGGAGTGTTTCAGGAGAACTAAATTCAAGTAAAATTTCTTTTGATGCTTTACCAAAAACACCTGATTTACCGAATACTGAGTCATACTCAGGGAAAACTTGGTCTAATACGGCAATGATTTTACGTTTAAAGTCACTCGCTGTCCCAACTAGATAAGTACGATAACGGGAAAGCTGTTTAAGAGAAAAAATATTTTCATCAGAGAGTGTCGCTTCAACAAAGGAACCGAAGCGAATCAGATCTGCAATTAAAACTGAATCAATAATATCATTCTTACGTTTACGAATTTCTGTCCCTTTACGCCACCCATCCGTTTGGATGGGGTTAAGAACATGAATTAAAAACTCTTTTTCATGTAAGTATGAAAAAACCGTTAACCAATAATGACCGGTAGCTTCCATACCTACGGTAAAATCATCTGATGAAGAAGAAAAATCATGAATTTTTCCAAGTAATTTTTCTCCACCTTCAATGGTATTCGGAAAAGAAAATCCTTTAAGAACAACCTTTCCTTCATCATTCATGATTGAAGCAACATGGGAACGTTTCCCAATATCAATTCCAATGTAGAACATAATTATACCGCCTTCATAAGGATTTGGATTGAAATCCACTCAACTGAAAAGCGTTACTACCTTGTTCTAGATACGGAGTAAAGCCAGAAGGCTTTCAACATCTAACTCATTCGTAAACAGCTAAACAGAGAGAGGTGTCAGTCTTTCGATGACGAGCTCATAGACTCAAGGAGAAAACGACATAGCCTCTCAATCCAGTAATTATATTATCTCAAATTTATTGAGTTAATACCTAATGAAAAATAACAATGGTTCATAAGGTTATCCACTAAAATCGGAAGATTAAAATCTTAAATATAATATACAAGGAGAAAAAAATGAATAAAGTATTTACATTTTTAGAAACAAAATTAATGCCGCCTTTGAATAAAGTTGCGAATTTGCGCTTTATTCGAGCGATTATGCAGGCTGGGATCATTACGGTGCCTTTTACAATTGTTGGCTCGATTTTTCTGATCATCAATAATTTGCCGCAAATCATTCCACCATTAGCACCTTTTTTTGAGAATACGATTTTGAAATTTGCACCGATTTATAGTGTGGCTACCACGATGTCGATTGGGTCGATCGCCATTTTTTACTGTTTAGCAACGGCTTATTATTTAACCGATATTTACCGAAAAGAAGAAAGTGATGGGCTAAGTAGTTTTGTTGGAGCGATTTTAGGGTTGTTTGCCTTTTTAATGACCATTGTGCAAACAGATATCGTCGATGGCGGTGCCCAGCTGCTTCAATCGGAAAGTGAAACATCGATTGTTTATAATGGAATCGCACTTGGTGGTTGGGTGACTCGCTTTAGTGGTGTAGGGATTTTTATTGGGATCATTACAGCTGTGATTGCTACTCAAATTTACCGTTGGTGTGTGAAAAAAAATATTACGATCCGAATGCCTGAAGGGGTTCCTGATGGTGTAAGTAAAGCTTTTGCTTCATTGATTCCTGCTATTTTTATCGCCTTTGTGATGTTATTTATCAATACAATTTTAGCGGTATTCCATACCGATTTACATGGATTATTATCAAAACCATTTGAGTTCGTTAAAGATTTAACGGGTTCTTGGTTGGGAATCATTGTGATTATGCTATTGATCCATCTGCTATGGGCTGTTGGGGTTCATGGAACAGCCGTGATCAAGAATAGTTTTATCAATCCAATTTTATTAGTAGCTTTGACAGAAAATATTGATGGCGGATCAAATATTTTCGCTGGCGACTTTGTCAATATGTATATCTTTATTGGTGGTGCAGGCAGTACGTTGGGGTTGGTTTTGTTGATGATTTTTGCGGCAAAATCTGATCAGCTGAAAGTTCTGGGTAAAGCAGCTATCTTACCTGGTTTGTTTAATATCAACGAGCCTGTGATTTTCGGAGCACCGATCGTTTATAATCCTTATTTGATCATTCCGTTTATTGTAACGCCTTTGATCAATGTGACGATTGCCTATTTTGCTTCTTCTCTTGGGTTAGTGAATAAGGTGATTACTGGAATTCCTTGGATTTCACCTGTGGGAATTGGAGCGTTTCTTGGAACTGGTGGCGATTTTAAAGCTGTATTGATTGCCCTGATTAATTTAGCGGTTTCGATTATTTGCTACTATCCATTTTTCAAGATGTATGATGGGAAATTGTATGGTGAACAAATGGCAGCATTGGAGAAAGATTGATAAAATTGAATGGTAGATGAAAAAGATAAGTGTGGGACATCCTCATTTGTCAGTATGTGCTGGACTCAAACACTTAATGGGACTCCAACCTAAAATTATCTATATTGTAAAGAATCAAAAAAAGACCGTTTTTAAAAGTATTTACATTTATTAGAAACAAAATTGACACGCCTTTGAATGCAGTTGCTGACTTACACTTTATTCATGCTATCACGCAGACGTGGATAATTACAATGCCATCACCTATTTTTAAATATAATTTTGACATTTGCGTCAATCTATAACATAGCTAAATCAATGACGATTGATTTGATCTCGATTTTTCCATTGTTTGGTACTGCTTATTATTTATCGAAAAGGAGAAAGTATGAGACCGAGTAGTTTCGGTGAGCCATTTTGGGGTTGTTTACCTCTTTAGTGATCATTGCGCAAACTGATATAGTTGATGGCTTAGTCGATTCAATCGAAATGTGAAACATCGATCATTTATAATAGGATCACACTGGTAGCTTTGTCATTCTTTTTAGTAGTTTTAGGATCTTTACTGCTGTGGTTGCCACTCAAATTTATTTATCATTGATATCTGATTCGAATGTCTGAAGGGATTTCTGATCGTGCACGTAAAACGTTCACTTCATTTTGAGAACAGTGAATTGTTAAATTATTTTATTGAAACCAAGGTTCAAACAAATATGGTTCACAGCTATTTCAAGCGATTTAATATAGGCTAATATAACATTCCAAACTATTTGATTACACATTCTGAAACAAGTAGTGAAGCAAGTTTATTTTTGCTTCACTACTTGTTTCACCATATTAAACTAGTTTTTTTTCTAATTCTACCATTATTTTTTCTCCTCTCTATTTAATTTCAATTTTATTATTAGATTTTTTTTGAAATCATTTACAAACACTCCTTTCTGATATATTAATATCTATTTACAAAATACCAAAAAATCGATATTTCATATCGTGATTCTCTTATCTACACTGTCTCTGTTTAATACGTTCTTTTTCTTGGCAAACAACCGTCTTCTTAATCCGACATTTCTTTTTAGAATTTTTAACTTGTTCAAAATGATAACTTTCATTTTCTATGTTCAAAGAAACAACTTCCATAAGTTCATTTACATCTACTCTTCCCATATATGACCTCAGCCTTCCCTTATTAATTAATATTTTTTTAATATCGATAGCTAGGATCTTTTATCAACAATATTAGAAAACTCTATTATTACACGTTGTTCAGCTTCAATAACTTTATCAAAAATATTTTTAATATTTTTTAAGTGTGACAAATTAAACTCTTTTTTTAACAATATTCTTAATAAAACATTAGATAGAATCATCCACCTCTGATAACTTTCGAAAAATACTGTTTTAAGTGATTCAGAATCATTATAGTTTGCATAATCAACCAATTGCCTCCTAGAATGAACTATTGCTCCAACCTCATCAAATAGCCTGTCAACAATATCATAATCTCGATTTTCAATTGCATATTCTACAATTCGCATTAATTTTTTTATCCCTATAATTCCAACAAATATATCGTGATCCTCTAAAAACGAATACTTACAGTCCTCTGTCATAAGATCAATGTTCATTTTTGACACAAACTTTAAATCTTCTTTTTCCATTTTTTTCTCATTAAGCGGAGTGAATATCATAATATTATAAACTGCATCTTGTCCAAATGCTTCTAGTGAAATAGCTTTATCCATCACTTCATGTGTAATATCTCCCTCATATTTATAGAAACTATCAGTAATTAAAATAGCATTTTCTTTAACTGAGTCAACAAGTATATAATGATAATAATGATCTTTTAAGTAACTTCTACAATACGGTAAATAATATGTATCCACAGCAAGTACAATTTTTTGTTTATGCGCTTTTTGAACCAATATGAGGAATTCCTTTTTACTAACAAACAATTCTTCTTTTTTTATAACGAATTTATTACTGATTAAAGAATTATAATCTAATACCTTGTTCGTTATTCTAAAGTGTTTAAATATATCTTGATTTTTCTCCTTATATAATGCAAAACCACTTTGGAAAAATAACGCTTCATGAGAAAAATTAAATTCTTCAAGTATATTAGCTAAAATAAGCTCGTAACAATTAAGGTAGTTTTTATATAACATACTATACTAATCCTTTCTATTCATTTTAGCTGAATTCCAAAAATATGCATACCTGGATGAAAAGGAAGAATCAACTTCTCTATCAAGATTGGTTTTTCCAGCTCTATTTTTACTCCCCAAATAAAGTTTGGTCTATTAAATGTTCTTTTATTTCCTTCATAAAAATTATTAGTATATGTTTCTTTATAAAAAATAAAATTATTTTCAAAGTACGATAACTCCGAATCATATGCATTAAAGTTTATGGAAATCTCTATCTCTTCATGATGTCCAACTAATATACAAGTATTCTCTACCTCTCCTTGACTTCCAACACCTATAAAAACTAGCTGTCGAGCTTTTCTATCTACTAAAACACTTTGGCCAAAACATTCTATATTATCATTTACTAGCTGAGGTGATAGTTCTATTCCCATCTTTTTTATTGATTTTTCAAGAGGAATTGAATAACCAGTTAAACTCAAATTCGCCTGATCCATATTATTATATGTCGATAAACCTTTATTATTATAATAAGAATTAATATTCAAACCTATGCCCCCAAACTTTTATATTGCTTACTTAAAAATTACGTAATTTTAAAACCACAAAAAACTATGTTCTAAACCAATGCTCTGATTTTGTTTTTTTAATGTTAATTCTAAAATTTCAAATAATTTAAAAAAGGTAGATACAATTTCCGTTTCTTCTATGCTATTCTCATCATTATCATGAAACGAAAGGATACGATCAATACTCTTGTTCAATGTCATTAATTCAGAAATAGAAGAATAAAACTTCATAATATACTCTTTCCCTCCATGTAAAATAGTATAATGTTCCTCACTTTCATATGAATCGCTTTCCATAAGGATTTGTACTCCATCTTTTATCAGTTCCTTTGTGTAACGAATAAGTTCAACTTTTCTTCCAGCCTCAAAGGAAGTAAATAAAGGAATATTCAAAATCATATTTTTATAGTAATTAATCGCATGATAAATTATTCTGAACCAACTATCATCTTTTTTCAACAAAGGAATTGCTTCAAAAACGTCTTGCTTTGTATACAATTCTATATAATTTTTTTTCCATCCATGCCAAATGTAGCTAGCATATAAATCTTTTCTATTCATTAAAATACATCTTGTCGTAAGTTGTACCATTTTATCTACCGAACAATCCAAAGGATAGAAAGAAAATGGATGTAAATCTAACGTATAGTCAGTATCTATTAAAACCTTGTCTAAACTCTCTCTTAAAAGTTTGTTATAGTAAAAAGAATCTTTCTCTTCTCCATCTATATATACGTAAAAATTATAATCTGATAATTTCTTTTGTTGATAATCAGGACCATTTTTCAACTTTGAAGCATAGCTTCCCGTTATACCAATTGATACAATTTTATTAAACTTATCATTCTCAATTAGATGTTTACTTATTTCCTTAAACTGTTCTTTCATACTTCCTCCTAAACATTTTTACACTTTAATATTACTAAGTAAATTCATAAAATTCATTTTTTGTTCACTATCTTCACAATCATAGTTCTTTGTTTAGAAATAGTTATCAACAAATCCGCCATTCCTTCTGACCATCTTTTCAGATACCAGAAAAAATATATAGCTAAATAGGAATATTACCATTGTAATTAAAGCTTCTTGTATCAATAAATTTAGAATATTGTAGTTATTTTTCAAAAAAATTTCTCTAGCAGCTGTTATACTATTTCTAAGTGGAAAATATCGAAACAATGTGTGATCAGGAACACTAACAATTGCTCCCGAAAATATCATAAGGATACTACTTGTTATATTAGAAAATAAATTAACATTTTTCATTGGTAAAATTAATGGTGTATACAATAATGCTAACGACGAGGCAGATAGCAAGGTAAAAGTAATTGCAGTAAGACTGATTAATAATGCTTCTATTTTTATATTCAGTTGAAAAATAATTAGCAATACGAAGAAGTTTAATGCAACAAATAACATCGATTCAACCAAACAGAATAGTAATCTATCTATACATATTTTGAAAAAACTTGTTGGGGAAGCAACCAAAAGTTCTAATACTTTATATCGCTTTTCTGTTCGAAGTGAATTAGACATATTTGTAACTATTCGGTCACCACCTTTAAACATTATCATCCCTATTAGCATTGCAATAATATAGGATTCATTAGCTACCGAAGAAATAATCACAGAGTATAGTATATATTCTGCAACTGGTGATAATGTCATATCGAACAACTTATACTTAATTCCTTCTGTATTTGTTAACGCTTTATATGAAATTATTATTCGCTTAAAACTCATTATATTTGCCCTTCTCTTTCATATTCCTCTCTAAAAAACCGATTGCTACATAAGTAATAATGATTACTATTAAGGATGATACAATGCTATACACAAAACTTCTTAATGATACTTTTTCTCTTTCGATACTTTCTAAAATACAATCAATAGACCATTTTACAGGAGAAATGTTTACGAGACGAATTGCCCAATTTGGCAATTCTATCGACCTAACCCAAACTCCCGAAAATAAAATCAATGGTACTAATAATAAATTTTGTAATTCCATTGCATTTTTGTTTTGACCAAAAATCACAGCTAAAATACTACCTAACGACGTCAATGAAAACAGTAATAAAATAAACGTCAATAATAATATTTGAATTGGATTTTCAATGTTCAATTTTACTTTAAAGAAAAAAATTGCATATAATAGATTGATTAATAAAGATATGATCGCTAGCAATGCATTCGTTAGCGCTTTTGATAAAACAATTTTGAACAGTCGTGTAGGAGTTGCTTCCAATAATTCCATGGTACTATTCCACTTTTCAATAACAAGTATAGAACCACTAGAGTATAAAGAAAAAGTTATCGCACCCATAATTCCAGAATAGAGTATACTATCGCTAGATAATGTATTTCCAGACAGATTTGACAGTAAAGATAGAACTAATAAATTAAAGAACGGTTCAACAAATAGAATAAATTGATACATTTTATTACTTAAGTTTGAAAAAAATCTGAAGTTTACAATCAATAATTTGATAAAATTTTTCATCTATGATTCTCTTCTCTATCTGATAAATAAGTCATATAAACATCTTCTAATGTTAATTCTTTATAAACCATACTCAAACAGTTATCCTTTACTTTCTTTATACAATCCTTCTTATCAAGAATAACTGTCAAAAGCATTATTCCATCTAGCATTTCTGTTTTCACTACATCATACTGCTCATATATATATTCTTTGAGTTCTTCTTTTCCTATTTCTATACTTATATCATAACGGACAATAGACTGGCTGGCTTTATACTTTAACTGAGAAGGGTAGTCTATATCTATTATTTTTCCTTTATTAATGAAAGCAATTCTATCGCATAGTTCATCTGCTTCCTGCATATGATGAGTAGTTAATATAACAGTTACCCCATCTTCCTTTATTTCTCGTATTAATTTTTTCAACATACGACTGCCTTCAGGATCTAATCCAACAGTTGGTTCGTCAAAAAAGATTATTTTCGGTTTATTAATCAGTGCTCTAGCTAAATGAAGCCGTTCGATCATACCTTTAGAAAATGTATGTATTTTTTTTTCTTTAGCATCCTGAAGCCCAACTTTTTCTAATAATATTTTCTTTCTACTACTGATCTCTTTAGAAGGTACATTGTATAAAATAGAAAAATATTCAATATATTCACTAGCTGTCAAGCGTCCGTATACACCTTTTTCACCACCATAAACAAAGTTTATTTTAGGTCTGATTTTTTCCGGATACTTAGAGATATCGGTTTCGAACAGCTTAACAAAACCTTTTGTTGGTAATAACATTGTAGAAAGAATTTTAATAAGAGTTGTTTTTCCTGCCCCATTTGGACCTAATATTCCAAATACTTCTCCAGAACGTACTTGGAAACTAATATCATTCAATGCTATTGAATTAACTTTAGAACTTTTATATATTCTTGTTAAGTTTTCAACTATTATTATATCTTCTTTAATTTTTGCCACCTCCTAAATCATACTTTATTAAATTAATCTAGAATCTACATTAAAAACTTGTCCTGTAACCCCGTTACTTAAATTAGAAGATAAAAAAGCTAACATACAACTTAAGGAATCTAAATTATTTTTTATATCCAAAAGACTTTCTGAAGTAGCACGTTCTTTTTTAGTTTCCATCCCCATGTTTAAATTGGTTTCTATAAATCCAGGACAAACACTGTTTACAGTTATTCCAAAGACACATAATTCTTTAGCCATTGACTTAGTTAAGCCGATAACTCCTGCCTTTGATGAACAATAATTTGCTTGAAATTCACTACCTATTTGTCCTTTCAAAGAAGAAATGTTAATAATTTTCCCGAAATTTTGAGTTCTCATAATTTTTGCGCATTCACGACAACAGATAAAGGTTCCCGTTAGATTCGTAGAAATTACAGAATCCCACTGCTTATCTGACATCTCAAGAAGTGTATTATCTAAAATGATTCCTGCATTGTTAATCAGAACATCTATTTTCCCAAATTTTTTAACGACTTTTCCCATCATAATTACCACTTCTCTACTGATCTTGATATCAACTCTAAGCAACATATATTTACAACCTTTATTTTTTAAATACGATTCTAATTTCATAGCCTCATCCACATTTTTATTGTAACAAACAACAAGTTTACATTTTTCCTCACAAAATTTTCTGGCTAAATAATTCCCTATCCCACTTGAGGCTCCTGTAATAATAATTACCTTTTCTGATAAATCAATCTTCATTTTTTTTTCTTTCATCAATTAGCTTTATCAAATTCGTTACAGTGCCTACTTTTTCTGGATTATAGTCTTCATCTTCCAACACTATATTAAATGTAGTTTCAATTTCAAATAAAAAGTTAACAATTTCAAGTGAATCCATTTCATAATACTCGAATAAATTATCTGTTTCGTTTAATTGAGTTAAATCTATTTCCTTTTCACAAACTTTTATTAGTATTTTTTTCAATATATCTGAGGTTACCATTTTTTATCCTCCCCTTAGTATCTTTCCATTATATGTTTTCTTTAATTGTTCAACTTGTTCCAACCATAGTTTTATATTTTTCAATCCTGTTCTATTTTTAAAGTATTTTTTTAATTCTTGTTCATTGACTACATATTCTGACACATAATTTATACCGATTTGTTCTCCAAGTAGTTCATCTTTTTTACTAAAGGCCACGGTTTCTGTTATTCCTGGGAAATCAAGCATTACTTCTTCTATAAATTCACAAGATATACTAATACCTCCACAAATAATAATATTTTTTTTTCTACCAGTTATATGTAGCTCTCCATTGTCATCAAGATATCCTAGATCACCTGTTTTCAACCAACCATTGCTTAAAATTTTTGTTGTATCCTCAATATTTTTATAATATCCCTTCATTGAACTATCACTCATAATCAATATTTCACCATTAAAATCAGTATTAGTTTCTTTTTCTATTTTAATTTCTATATTTTGTATAGGTACTCCAACCGATTTATCTATAATTTCTCCGCTAGTATATGTTTTAAATGAAATCCTAGGTCCAGCTTCAGTTTGCCCATATGTCTGTACAATTTTATCTTTTCCAAAATATTCACAAAAGTTTTGAATATATTCAGTTTTACAAGGTCCTCCTCCAAAACAAATTTGTATTAAACTACTAATATCATAAAGGTTTCCATACCTGTAATCGATAATCATTTTTAGCATTGTAGGCACTGCAGTAAAGTGTGTTATTTTTTCTTTTTCTGTTAAATGAAAAAAATTTTTTGCTATAAATTTTGATTCAGAAATTACTATTCTTGCTGCTAAGAATAAACTAGTTAAAAATTGAGACGTATTACAATAGCCAAAATACATTGGAAGAGCAATAAGAAATACAGATTTTTCATTTGCTCTTAAAGACGGTAAATTGTTTTTTATATTTGTTAATAAATTTTCGTGCGTTAACATTACTCGTTTAGAATTCGAGGTGGTACCTGACGTAGGTAATAAAATTGCCACACTCTTATCTTGAACTACCTCATTTACTCTTTCTTTAAAAGTATTATCCTCAAACTTTTTTACCTCAAGTTTCATTTCTTCAGTCACGTTTACTTCAATCAAAATAATTTCTCTTTTTTCTTGAAGGATCCATTTCTGTATTTGGTCACTTTGAGATTTATCAACAACCATATAGGTCACATCACAAAATATCAGTTCAGATAATAAATTTTCATTACACATATTTGGATTTAGCGGAACTATTGTTTCTCCCAAAAATGTTATACCAAAGTAGGCAATAGCATATTCAATGCTATTATTCATACATAACGCAACATTCCCAAATACTTGATTATCTAAGAAAAAATTGTGCAATTCACTTGATAATGTGTACCAATTTTCAAACGACAGATGTTTATTTCCTTGAGTAATGGCAACTTTATTATTCTTTTTTTGTGTAACTAATAGATTTTTTATATTCAATTTACTCTCCTAATCAATTGTTTTATCGATAACTGTTCTTTTTTTCCCTGATTCAAAGGAAAGTTCAATTTCAGATTGTACTTTCATCTCTATGCAAATGGATGGTAATACCTCATTTCCAATATTTTTTAAGTGTTTTTCAACCAATGATTTTTGCTTTTTTTGTTCCAAAACAACTATAAATAAAATTTCATTGCTATTTAATTTGTGTATTTGATATTTTATTATTGACGTGCCTTTCATTCTTCGATTTATTTCTCTAACAACATATGAAAAAACAATAGAATTATAAGAAGTACCACATAATTCTATGTATTCAGAATGTCTCCCCCCCATAATTTTTAGTTTAAATTCATCATCTTTTTCAACCAATTTAACATTGTCTTTCACTCTGTAACGAATTAACGGCCACATTGAATTAGACAAACTTGTAACCAATATCCCTGTATTCTCACTAGAAAATGTATCATTTTCTACAAAAACATTTTCTTCATTTATTTCTAATATGTTCCCTTCACCATATCCGATTGTCCAAAATTCTCTAAGCCCATAATGATTAATCACAGTTGTTTTAAAGGTCTCTTTGATATACTTGAATTCTTCTTCTGAAATATACTCTCCAGTTAATTCAATATATTTCAGTTCAGGTATTCTCAATGCATATTGATTAATTACCCTAGCTAAAGCTAGTACCGCTGAAGGAACTGCATGAAGCCACTGACATCCAGTATTACTAATGGTCTCAATAAAAAGCTTCAATTTAGGTTCAGATAAATCAAACAAAGAAAGTAACAATTGTTTTTCAGAATCTACTACTGCATCAGTAATCGTTCTCCCTTTTATATGTCTTGATGAATAGAACTGAACAACTTTATCATTTATATTTAAATTAGGAACTATACTCTTTCTAATGCTCCATAATTTTTTTGAAAAAAGAATCTTCTCCTTTTCCCCCATATAACAGCGTAAAGGCTCCCCATCTGTTCCACTGGTATCATCAAAAAATAATTTAGAACGGGTAATCTGTTGAGGAAGAAGTGTTTCCTCAACCCCTAACAAATCTTTTTTTTCAATCACAGGAATATTATTACTAAAATATTGATAATCAAATTGATTAAATGAAACTATTTTTTTATCTAACATTCTTTTCTTATAAAATGGATTTTCATAAGCATTTATATACATTCTGTAAATTTTTTCCTTATTCCTTAAAAAATTTTTTTCATTCATTGATTTTATTTCCCTCCTAAATTAAATGAAAAAGTCATTACTTTCATATTGTATTTCGTTACTATCTAAAGACTGCTCAAAAATATCATTCTGGACCCCTTGTCCAATTTTGCAGCAATCATTTATAGTACATTTTTCATAGTGATAAAATTTGAAAGATTCTTCTTGTAAAACTTTTAAAGAATCTTCAAAAATCGAGCCAATTTTTTTATTATTTTGTGTTGCACACATTACACATGGAAAAACTGAGCCCTCAGGTCTTACAATCCATCTAAAAAGTGATGTATAACATTTCTTAGCAGTTATTTCTTTTGGTTGTTTAGTTTTTTTAAAATAATCCCCCAGATTCGTCTGCTCTTTTACAAATTTTTCTAGATCAGGTTCTTTACAAATTATTTCTTCCAACTTTTTCATAGTCTCAAAAAAATATATAGATAAATCATTAGTATTTACTTCATCCTCTTTATCCTCAACTTGAAGTAATGGGCAATCACATGATTCTATTGGACAAGTCTTCCTAAACTGTATGTTTACTCTTGTCTGTTTAAAATATTTTAATAGATCATAAATTTCTTCTAAATTTTCATTATTTATAAGATAACCTATACCAATTTTACTCACATCACTTTTTAAGAATTGATTGTCAATTTTCTCCAAGACTTTCTTCAATGTATAACCTTTAGATTTTAAATAACTGGTAGGATTTGTATAGTCTAGAGAAATCCGTAACCATTCAAATTTATTAAGTGTTTCTTTTTTTATAATTGTACTTCCATTTGTAATTAATCCTAATTTCGCATTAGTATGCTCAGATAAATATTGAACTAAATCTCCAAAATTTTTTCTATTTTCTTTATCATAATACAATGTAGGTTCTCCTCCACCTACGATAGTAATAGCTTTGGGATCAAGCATTCTTAATTTATCCAATTGATCAAAAGGATATATCACTCTATTACCAGATAATGAATTACTTTTTTTATAAGAGCAGAACGAACAATTAAAGTTACATATATCTGATGGATGAAACTCTATAAATTTACCTACATTCTTTCCATCATTGATAGTAGAAAAATATGTATCTTTATAATTTAAAACTTTATTTTGATTTCTTAATTTTTTTGAATCATTACTTTTTAGCTCTAACATGATTTTCCACATCCATTTAACAAAATATTTTCTAAAATTTTATAGCTTATATTTATTTCCTCAATATTCACTTTTTCATTATATTGATGTGCATGATCCAAAGAACCTGGGCCAAAAATCACCGTGTTCAATCCTAATCGATTATAAAATCCTGCATCTGATCCACCCTGAAATAGTAAGCCTTCTGTCTGTCCTGACTCCAACATCATCAACTCTATTATCTCGTCAGATTCAAAACTATTTATCCATGAATACATTTCCGGAGCATAATCAGCTATTGTCCACTTAATTTCATAAAATGCTAATAGTTCCTCAATGCGTTTCAATAGTTCCTTTTTATGCTCTTCTTGTAAAACTCGGATATCAATAATACAACTTGAGTAATCCTGAACAGTTCCCGGATGTTCTCCTCCATACAAAGAGCCAATGTTTATATTAGGATATTGATCTAATCCTCTTAAAGTTTCTGCATATTTAGTAATTGAAACTAATATCTCTGCCATTATTCTAGGTGCGGATACCCCTTGATAATATTTACCTGCATGAGCTTTTTTTCCAAATATTTCTATCTTTAGCCATTTATTCCCTAATGATTTTGTTGCTAGTTTAGCTGAGGTTGGTTCTAGTATTATGGCTAGTTTGTATTGTTCTTTTCTTAAATACTTGAAATCACATAGCTTCCTACAACCAAAAAAACTATTATTCTCCTCATCAACAACAAAATGAAATTCCAAATTATATAGTGGTTTTAGTTTTTTCTTCCCTATGGTTATGAGTAAAAAAACCATAACTGCTAAGCCTGACTTCATATCTGAAGCACCTAATCCATAAACTTCTCCATCTATAATAGTTGGAGAAAATGGAGGTGTTTTCCATTTTTTTATATCTCCAAAAGGTTTCGTATCCATATGTCCATTTAAAATGATTGTTTCTTCGGATGTACCTTGGACGTAAACTATTATATTTTTTCTCAATTTCATTTTATCGAAACTGATACACTCATATTCAAAACCGTAGTAATCTAATTTTTGAAGAATATACTTTGAAATTTGTTCTTCATATTCCCCTGGATTTTGAGAATCAATTCTTATTAAATTAAACAATTGTTCAATTAGATTTTTCGAACTCATCGGCCTAATTCCTTTTTCACTTCGTTAAATTTTATCCCCATCGGACATTTTGATAACGCTGAACATTGACTTCTACACATGGAGCATTGCTTCCAAATAAAATCTAAGTTATCTTTTGAGTTATGATAATTATTTATAATCAAACTCTTAGGTGAATATTGCTCATTTTTTGTCTTTTGATAAGCTGGACAATCAGAAAGACATAGACCACACTTTGAACAGTTAAAATATAGCATGCAATACCTCCTCCAACTCTTTTTCTAGCATCAATTGCTTTTTGAGAGTTTCATTAATATATATAATATTTTCAATTTGTTCTCTTAAATTTATCCTTCTTATACTTAATATATTTTGATATTCGGTCATTTTAATCCAATTTTCTGTAATTAATGTTTTGTAATCAATAAGAATCCCCTTATCAAAACATTCTTTTGAAATTTTGCTTTTAAATGAATAAATATAGAAATCACTTGAAAAATTTATGAATGGCCGAAATGCAATTTTCTTTATCTTTTCCCCACTTTGTTCGGGCCTCCCTACCAAATACTGACTTGTTTTTCCATCTTTTTTCACAATATACTTTGTTCCATAGTAATAATCTAACTTTCCCTCTACTTCGTATAAACAAAGTTGCCCCTTAATGTATTCTTTATTGATACATTTCACACATATATCTTGAATAGAAGTGGACTTAGATAATAGAAACCCAATCAAATTGAACCCCATAACATTTTTTAATGTCTTACTTCCAAATTCCACTTTTTCATTTTCTATATATGTTATATAATTTTGTATTTCATAGCAGTTATCATAAAAACTTGGTATACCATATTTGATTAAATTTATGATATATTCTTCTCCATTTATTATCGGATAATAAGGGATCGCATAATTTCTATAACTTTGTTTATTAAATAACGTTTTTAATGTATCTTGAGGTTGTATTGATATTAGACCATCTCTGTGATCTACAATATGATTTTCTGAACTTATTCGTTTTATTTGCCATTGAAAATCCCCTGTATTAACATATTTATTTTTTAGACCTACAATTTTCTTAATGTATTTCTCTCTATTAGATTTATAATCTTTACAAATGAGCTTATCGACGTTCAATAAATAATCTGGATCAAATTTTTCTTTTATTTTTTTAAATACTTCTTCTATCATTGATGGAGTAATCAATGACTGAAAATCTTTTTTTTCTTGTCCAATGCCATGTTCACCAGTTATCGTTCCTCCCAGCTGAACTGTCTTACTTAATATAAGGAAAAGAAATAATTCTAGCTTTTCTCTATCTTCAATAGAACTTGAATCATAAAAAACCGTAGGATGAATATTTCCATCCCCTGCATGATATGTATTCATCAACGGCATCAATAACATATTTGAAACTTTATAAAGGTATTCAAGCATAATACTTAATTTCGATCTAGGAATTACACTATCAAATAAAAAGTAAGTATAATGATTATATTCACTTCTTATCACTTGAACATTTCTTTGTACAATATCCAGTCGTTCTTTATGAAGATTGTCTTTGATTATTTCTGTACCTTGAAACCTAGTTATCAATGATTTGAGTTTTTTAGTATACATATTTAATTTTTCTTTTGAATATGACTCAATAGAAATAATAACATTGCAACCTACTACCTTATTAATATCCATGGCAGGTATAAACGGATCTGTTGACATATCTATAGCAGATAATGGGATTTCTGTATCAGTTGCCTCTAGTATGAACCTTACACCTGCTCTATAATCACTAAAATAGACTATACTAATAGCTTCAAAATCTTCTTTAGTAAGAACTTTTAAATTAGCATATAAAACAGGTGCTAAAGTTCCTTCTGAACCAATCAATAGATCTTTAATAGGGTAATTTTTTAACGAATACTGATTATCATATCCTAAAGCTAAAGTATCATTTTGATAATGAATATTCATTTTTTTTATATAATTTTTTGTAACCCCATATTTAAAACAATACGCTCCACCAGCATTCATATTAATTATTCCACCCAAAGTTGCAACGTTTTTGGAAGCGGGATCAGGTGGAAACTGTCTAAATGGAAGAACTGCGTTTTTTATTTCATCAACCGTACAACTTGAAGATACATCTACCAAAGTATTTGTCTCTATATCTAATTCCCATTTTTTTTCCATGCGTAATGTACTTACAATAATGTCGTTATTAATTGGAATTACGCTCCCCACATAGTTGGTTGCTCCACCTCGTATTAAATAAGGAAGCCTCTGCGATTTCAAATAATTAATAACCATAATCATTTCTTTTTCATTTTTTGGAAATACAACTAATTCAGGAAAATTCTTTTCTAAAAAAGCGTCATAAGCAAAAACAGCCAAATTCTCAGTTTCAAAATATATTTCATTCCTTTTAAAAAAGCATCTAGGTTCCATCATCTTTTATTATCCTTCCCAATAATATTTACCTTTTTTCAAGTATTAAATGAATTAATTGGTATGTGTTCTCTATTGATTTCATAGAAGCAATATCAGATTCAACATTACTTTCAATACATTTTTTATAATGATTTAACATTCTTCTTAGTGCTCCCCCAGGATAATATGTGTGATTCCAAAAAAATAAATCAGGTACTTCTAATGTTTTCTCATAAATCTTAATATCTGGAGTATTTTGCTGTTCTATATTCATAGTTTCCGAATATAGTTGATAATTAGATATAAACCCATACTCATTTACTTCCGATACTAACCAACAATTACTAAATAAAAGGAGTGCTTGATTATATTTAAATGAAACTGCTGTAACCAAATCAGCTTGATAATTTTTGTTAGATAAATATTTGTATTGAATCTCATTTATCTCTTCTAAGTTGGGGCTGAATAGAAAATTAAATAGGTCTAAGTCATGAATCAATGCTGTATAAAGTGTCGGTACGCTTCCGTATTTTTTTAAGGCTTGATTTTGAAAATTTCTTTCAAATTTCCCAAATCTTAGTTCAAAATTCTTTATTCTTTTTTTCACTTCAATCGTTCTTGAATCGAATCTCAATATGTGTCCTGCATAAAAAAAAGTATCATTTTCTAATGCTATTTTTCTTAATTCCTTAACTTCTTCATAATTTAACGCAATAGGTTTTTCAATAATGACCTTTTTCCCAATTCGCAAAAAATATTTAGCATATTCAAAATGAGAATTTTCATTTGTTGTAATATCGACACAATCAAAATCTAATTTTTCTAATTGCTTCAACTCATCAAAAAAAGTTATTTGACTAATATCAGTATGTTCGACAACTTCTTTATGATACTTTGACTGTTCATCATTTTGGCTGATTGAAAATCCTTTTTTTTCAAAAACACCAACAATTTCTACACCCAAATCATTCCATACATTATAATGCTTTTTTCCGAACCAACCTAAACCAACCAATAATACTTTCATGCGTATCTTCTCCTCTTCTTTATCCAGTAATCCATAAAATGTAATAAAAATATCCTTTTTTTTCTGTCAAAATGTATACTTCCTTTCTATTTTGTGATTTAATTTACATGTGATGATCATTAGAGTAATCTTACAGTATAACTGTGTTTTCATTTCTATTTGTTCATGATATTCACATTTTTAAAGATTTCACAGGAGAATTGGGAAAATTTTTGGGGGGGAATTAATATGGAAAATATAGGAGCCACTTACAAGATGATACGGAAGAATAAAAAAATTACACAAAGCGCTGTTTGTTCTGACAATTTATCAAGAACTAGCTTGTCAAAATTTGAGAATGACAGACTTATACCTACACTGTATTCTTTTACAAAGTTTCTAGAAAAAATAGATATGAATTATGATGAATTTTTCTTTATTTGTAATAACTATGAGAATAAAGAATTAGATGAACTACTTGATGAGTTTTACTTAATAAAAAATAATACTGAAATTCACAAAATAGAAAGCTTAAAAGAAAAATGTTCCAATTTTTTAGAAAATAATAGCAACTCTCTGATCTCAGATATGATTAATATTTTAAATTGCTTACTACTATTACAAAAGGATGAAGAAAAATTTTCATGCATTACTAAAATATCAGTGGCTAAAATTTGGGAACGAATATCCAACATGGATACATGGTTTTTAAATGAGATTAAGTTTCTTAATCATATTCTTTTTTACTTCCAAATAGATACTGCTATTGAAATTGGAAAAAAATTGATATTCAACATAAAAAGATACGACAAATTTCATGGTATGGCTAATATAAAAATTTCTATTTATATAAATTTAGCTTATATGCTTGAATTACATGAAAATATTTCTAAGTCACAAACTTATTTAGACATAGCTATGCGTCTATCCAAAGAAAACAAAAGATATGATCTATATGCTATTGCACAATATAGATTGGGAAATATAACTTTCAATAAAAAAATGATGCAACTCTCTCTGGATTTATTATCTTTGCTTGAAGAACACGACTTAATGAATGCTTTGATTACGGAAGGGAGAAAATCATGAAAAATAAAAAACAACCTATTGCGTTAATTATTGGGTCTTCTAGTGGTATTGGTAGAGCAACTTTAACATATCTTGCAGAAAAGAATTTTCTTGTTATTGGTATTTCAAGAAATATTTTAGAAATGCAAAAGATACAGGATATATTAGAAGAAAAAGGCCAGGCTTGTTATTATTATTCTTGTGATATAACTGATACTAACGTTCTACTTTCTACCTTTGAATCTATTCATAAAAGATTTAAAAAAATTGATTTATTTGTTTTTTCTGCAGGTATTATGCCGCTATCTTTATTACGCGATGGAAAAATTGAGGAGTGGAACAATATGATCAATACAAATCTGATAGCCTTTCTTCATTCAATTAATTTTGTTCTCCCAATTTTTAGAAACTACAATCATGGCCATTTCTTTTCCATAAGTTCTACTGCATCTGAAAAAATTTGTAATGGAGCTGGTGTATATGCTGCTACAAAATCAGCTATGAATTGTATTATGAAACATCTAAATTTTGAGGAGAAAGATACACAAATAAAATTTACTACAATCTCACCTGGTACAGTAAATACCAACCTCTATAAAAGTATCTCAGAAATAAAATTTAGAAACGAAGCTTTCCAACGAGAACGAAATGAAGGGATTGAGCCTATCGATATAGCAAAAACAATTTTTTTCCTATATCAACAAACTAAAAATACTGTCGTTTCTGAATTAAAAATTACACCAGTTAATCAAGGGTTGTAACTTACAAATATGTTCACTATATTACAGTTGACAATTAGATTGAAATTTAGTATCATCCAAAATAAATAGATTACTATACAGAGCTAGTAGTTTAAAATAGCATTTTAGAGAGTCTATGTTTGGTGAAAATAGATATGCTATCTAAACGAATCCACTCTGATAAAACTAGCTAGAGAAAATCATATTATATAATACTAAAGTAAAAAACTGAGTGGTACCGCGTTAATTCGCCTCAGAGGAATTATTCCTCTGAGGCTACTTTATATTTAGGAGGAGCAAAAATGATTGAAAAAAAAAAATTTAGAAATGATTTTGATTTAGTGTGTGATAATTTAGTTTCCAGAGGAGTAAAAAAAGAAGTTCTAATAAAGCTACGTCATCTAGACATTACTTACAGGAAGTCACTTCAATATCTCGAGTCCCTAAAACAAAATCGCAATATGACCGCTTCGGAAATGAAGCTAAAAAAAAGTGCCACTCTGAAAAAGGAAATGAAAGATTTAAAAAATGAAATCGAAACTTATTCCATCAAAGTTAATTTGGTAAAAAATGAGATCGATGTATTGTATAATTCTTTGCCCAACTTAATAAATTCTAGTTCACCTGTAGGTGATGAAACTCAAAATCACATTGTTAGAACCTGGGGGGAAATAGAAAAGAAAGATTTTAATGTAAAACCACATTGGGAGATTACAGAACTATTAAATCTAGCTGATTTTGATCGAGCTGCTAAGGTTACAGGTAGAAGATTTGTTTTCTATAAAAATATTGGTGCATTGTTATGTAGAGCTCTTCAAAATTACATGTTAGATACTCATATCAATGAACACAATTATATAGAAATGGTACCCCCTTATCTGCTAAATAATGAGTCTATGTATGGAAGTGGTCAATTTCCCAAATTTAAAGATGATGTTTTTCAATTAAAAAATAATGAATGGACAATTATGCCCACCGCTGAGATTCCCTTAATAAATTACTTTAGAGATGAAATCCTTGATGTAACCAAGCTGCCCATCAATTTTACAGCGATGAGTCCCTCATTTAGATCTGAATCAGATAGTGCTGGTAGAGATACACGCGGGCTAATTAGATTGCACCAATTCAATAAAGTAGAGATGGTAAAAATTACTGATAAACACTCGTCATATCAAGAACTAGAGAAACTAACCTCGCATGCTGAAAGAATTTTACAAGACTTAAAGCTTCCTTATCAAGTAGTGTTACTATCTACTGAAGATACAGGTTTTTCTTCGGCAAAAACATACGATTTGGAAGTGTGGTTACCTGGACAAAATAAATATAGAGAGATAAGCTCATGCTCAAACTGTGAATCTTTTCAAGCCCGTAGAGCAATGATACGATATAAAGAAAATGGCCTACTTGATTATGTTCATACACTGAATGGTACAGGAATTGCAATAGACAGAGCTGTGGCAGCCATATTAGAAAACTACCAAACTAACGATGGAAGTATTATTATTCCAGAGGTTTTGAAACCCTATATGAATAATATAGATATTATTGAAATCTAGGCTTTATTAACTTACATTTTTTCAGCTCAACACTTGAATAAATTTTTATTGGATGTTTTTTGTTGACTCTTATTATGGATAATATAACTAATTATTTTCGTTATATATATTTTTTTAAAGAAATTTTGAAGGAGGATTCAAGATGAAAGTATTATTTATTACTGGTCCGCATGCTGTGGGGAAGATGACTGTTGGGGAAGAACTGTCCCAACAATTAAAACTTCCTTTACTATTCAATCATATGACCTTAGATCTTGTACAACCATTTCTAGGCTGGACATCAGAAATGTTTATGTTAAGCAATGAAATTCGTGTACGCTTATTCCAAGAAATTGTGAAACAACCCGATAATGTGGGCATAATTGCGAGTTTTGTTACTTATTTTGATGACCCCAAAGATATTGAGAGAAACAACCGATTTTTTGAAATATTTCGTAAACACAATATAGAGCCTTATTTTATTGAGTTAGAAGCAGAACTTGAAACCAGAATTATTAGAAATAAAGATGCTCACCGACTAGAAAAAAAGCCTTCTAAAAGAAATATTGCATATTCTGAAAAGGAGCTAAAAAATCATACTTTGTATTATCGTTTAAACTCAACCAAAGACGAAATAAAGTATGAAAGATATTATCGGTTGAATACTGAACACAAAACTTCTAAAGAAGTAGCTGACTCTATTATAAACTATTTTAATTTTTAAACATTAGTTTTTTTGAATAATCTTCTCTACTCTTTTTTAATTTTTATTCAGTAAAAAATTGCAAACCTTAGCTTTTCTATTAAAATGCTTACTATTTTTTATTTACCTTAGTATAATCTAGCACTGTAAAAAAGCAGCTTAAAGAATTCAAAAGAAAAAGTTAGAGTATAGTCTAAAGAGACCCGAACAAAACTAAAATCGTTTTGCTCAGGTCTCTATTTTTAGCATTCCCCATACATCCTCGATACTGTATATTTATTAATCATTGGCGTCCATAAATTCATTACTAAGATCGCGACCCCTATTCCCCCAGGTAAATCCATGCTGATTCGCAAAATTGCTGCTAATACACCGCAGCCAAGCGCAAATATATACTTCCCTTTATCCGTCAAAGGCGAAGTCGTATAATCCGTCACCATAAAGACCGCTGCAAAAATCAACGCCCCACTTAAAAAATGAGCATTAGCAAAGGTAAAATTAAATGAACTATATAATAAAATGGCTCCATAAAATGAAGCCATTGTAATAACTGGCACCAACGGATTGATGATTTTGCGGGCAATCAAATAAATCGCTGATAAAAGCAACGCAAACTTACACGTCTCCCCAATCGGTCCACCTAACCCAAACCCCATAAACAAATCAACGAAATCAGGTGTTGTTGGTGAAATTTCTCTTGCAAAGTTCCCTAAATCAACTAATGGTGTCGCGGTTGCCACAGCATCCGGTTGCGGTGTGACCCAATTCGTGATCCACGGTGAAAACAATAATTTTAACAACACTCGAGCTGCTACAGCTGGATTCAACCAGTTTCGACCAATTCCACCTGTCAACTGTTTTACTACAATGATTGCAATGAAATCACCAATAAGCAACGTCCATAAAGGTGCAGTAACAGGTAATGTCAACGCTAAGAGCCAACCTGTGATCACGGCACTATAATCATTGATCGTTCCTTTCTTCCAAACGATTTTTTGAAAAATAAACTCAAGGCTGACACATGCAATGATGCTCACCAACACCATGACGAGCGACCACCAACCAAAAAAGTAAGTTGCGGCAACCGTTGGAAATACCAATGCAATCATCACTTGTTGCATGATCCACTGAGATGTCCATTTTTCTCTAATATGAGGCCCCATAAATGGCCCTGTACTTGTATATTCTGTGTTTATCATCAGCGACTCCCCAATACTTTCTGCTTTGCTGCTCGAATATCACCTAAAATATCGATTTTTGACGGACAAATATACGAACATGCGCCACAATCGATACAATTCAGCACGCCTAAGCGTTTCGTTTCCTCGATATCTCCCGCTCGATATGCATTACTGATCGAAATAGGTTGTAAATTAACGGGGCAAGCGTTGACGCATTCTGAACAGCGAATACAATTTTGTTCTTCAGGTATTTTTGCTTCTTCTCGAGTCAAACCAAGAATCAAAGAAGTTGTTTTCGTTACTGGTTCATCTAGACTTTGGATCACTTTTCCCATCATTGGACCACCATTGATCAGCTTCATTGGGCTTTCAATAAAACCACCACACGCCTCAATCACATGCTCGATTGGCGTACCAATTCTGACACGTAGATTTTGAGGATGCTTGATTGGGGTACCAGAAACGGTTACTACGCGATCGATTAATGGGCGATTTTCTTTCAATGCATGAAACGTTGCTAACACCGTAGAAACATTCATGATCCCTGTATTTAAATCAATCGGTAATTTCCCAACTGGCAATTCTCTGCCCAAGACAGCTTTGATCACAATCTTTTCCCCTCCTTGAGGGTAATGATTCGGTAAAATAGCTAATTTGATGTGCTTGTCATCGATTTTTTCTTTTAGTTTTTGAATCGCCTCTTCTGATGAACGTTCGATTGCTATCACACATTGCATGATGGAACAGCTTGTTTGAATGAGGCGGATTCCTTCGATAAACTCATTGAGTTCTTCGATAATGATTCGTCGATCAGCCGTGACAAAAGGTTCGCACTCCGCTGCATTTATGATCAATGTGTCTATTTTTTGCTGTTCTTTTAAAAGAAATTTTACATCGGTCGGAAAACCAGCTCCACCCATACCGACGATTCCGTTATTTTTGATTGTTTCTACTATGTTTTCGCTAATTAAATGAGGTACTTCATATGTATCTTGAAAATCATTTTTGATGATCACAACGGATACTTCACTATTTCCAATGGTTCTTTCTTCGATTTTTTCAACGGTTCCAGAAACTGAACTATGTATATTGGCTGAAATCAAGCCGTCTTTTTCTCCGATCAGTGTTCCAATTTTCACTTTTTGCCCAGTGGATACAACGATTTTTGCTGGTTTACCGATGTGCATATTCATTGGTAAAATAATCTGTTTAGGCGCACTTAGGACACTGATTGTTTCCAACTTGGTCAGCCATTTGTTTTTGGGAACCATAACACCGCCGAGTTTTCTTTTGATTCTTAAGATCATCTATTTCCCTACTTTCTACTCTACTTTTTTTGCCTACCTGTATATAAAAAAGTAATAGACTAATGCAATTACGACTACAACGAGTTGAAGTGTTAACCCCCAAAGTTCATATCTTTCTCTTTTCATCTTATCTCCTAACTATTTTTATGATTAAATTCAGTGTATCAAGTTGCTTTTCTTTTGATCTGCTATTTTTTTCCACTAAATGACGAAAATTGAACTTGCTATTGCTCAGACAAATCAATGATTTCTGTTTCTCTCAATAAATAAATAGAGTGAACCGTTTTCTTATTCTATTTATTATTCCATGTATTCGTTCACTTAAAATCAAAACCAATATTTTCCTGTTAACTTCCTATTTTGGCAACTTATAGACGAAAAAAAACAAACACTATTTTGATAAACAAAAATAATGTTTGTTTTTTTAATTGTCACTCCAGCTTATTTGCGTTTTGTTTCAAACAATGGACTAACTGGTTTATTTTCATGAATACGTTTGATGGCATCACCGATTAATTCGCCAACACTGATTTCATCTATTTTATCGATTTTACGATCATCAGATAGATAGATAGAATCTGTCACAACTAAACGTTTGATAGCAGAGTCTTCAATACGTTGTAATGCAGGTCCTGATAAAACTGGGTGTGTACATGACGCATAAACTTCTTTTGCACCCGCTTCTTGTAAAGCATTAGCTGCTAATGAAATTGTTCCTGCTGTATCGATCATGTCATCGATCAAGACACAGATTTTGCCTTCTACGTGCCCAATAATATTCATCACTTCTGCAACATTTGCTTTTGGACGGCGTTTGTCGATGATTGCGATAGGTGATTTCAAGTATTCCGCAAGTTTACGGGCACGTGTCACACCACCATGGTCAGGAGAAACAACGACAACGTCATCGCCTTGAATGCCATGTTCCATAAAGTAATCTGCAATCAATGGAGCGCCCATCAAGTGATCGACTGGAATATCGAAGAACCCTTGAATTTGAACGGCATGTAGATCTAATGTCAACATTCTAGTTGCTCCTGCTTTTTCAAGCATATTTGCTACAAGTTTCGCTGTGATCGGTTCACGAGCACGGGCTTTACGGTCTTGACGTGCATAACCGTAATAAGGCATTACAACGTTGATTGTTTTTGCACTAGCACGTTTTAAGGCATCGATCATGATCAATAATTCCATCAAATTATCATTGACTGGACTGCTTGTTGATTGGATGACATAGACGTGAGAACCACGAATACTTTCTTCAATATTTACTTGAATTTCACCATCACTGAATTGCGTGACAGAAGATTTTCCTAATTCGACACCGACAGCTGCAGCGATTTTTTCTGCTAATGGACGATTCGAGTTAAGAGAAAAGATTTTCAATCTAGGATCAAAATAATGTTTTGACATGAGGACCTCCACTTTCTTGTACTGAACAATAGTTTCCTTATAAATAGTAGTCACTTTTTCAAAATAAATCAAGTGATTTTGGGGCATTCCTCCAAAATAATACAATTTTCTAATAAAAATGCACAACTCTGGACACGAAAAAAACGAGTAACATTAAAATATGGTAATTTTGTCATTTTCTTTTTAAAAAATAGCGTATTTTCTAATGACAAGGTTAAAAATATATATTACTATTTAGGAGGTTAATAAAAATGAAAGCGCATTATTATTCTTTTACGAACCGCTAAGGAACTAAAAAGTACGTATTATCTAGCTTCATGAGCGTCGGTCTCATGGAAAAGATAAAAACTGACTGAACAAAACACACTTCAATCAGTTTCCATTATTTTCCACCGATACTAAACAGCTCATTCAGCTTATAATTTGAGGAGGAATTTTGTGAAAAAGTCTGTTTTGAAAAAAGTACAACTTGGGTTACAAGTATTGATGGTTTCCACCTTATTAGCAAGCACTAGCGCCGCAACTGCATTCGCAATCGAGCAACAAACCTCAGAAACAACACAACCAGAATCTACTGTTTCAAGCGCAACACCGGATGAACAAAAGACCACTACTCCAATCAATAAAGAAGAAACTGCACAGCGACTTACCATTTTAGGAACCTCAGATGTCCACGGTCAGCTATGGAACTGGTCATATGAGGATGATAAACAAACTCCCGTTGGATTGTCTCAGGTCAGCTCTGTCGTGAATAACATTCGTGCAGAAAATCCTAATGGCACGATTCTAATCGATAATGGCGATATGAACCAAGGAACGATTTTAACGGATGACCTTTACAACAAAACACCTTTGATCGAGAAACCAAATCCAATGATCAAAGCAATGAACTACATGAAATATGATGCCATGGTTTTGGGGAACCATGAATTCAATTTTGGCTTGGATTTAATCAAAAAACTTGATACTGAAGCCGCATTTCCAATCTTATCTGCAAACACTTATGTTAAAGACTCCGGAAGCCGCTTTGTTGGCGGAACCACAAAAAAAGCGATTGATCTAGATAACGATGGCGAGACTGATTTAACTGTCGGTATCATCGGTTTAACCACACCACAAATTCCTTTATGGGATGGTGCAAAAGTTGACAGTCTTTCCTTTATTCCTTTGAAAGAAGAAGCAGAAAAAGCCGTTGCAGAGCTAAAAGACGATGCGGATATCATTGTTGCTTCGATCCATGCGGGGCGTGAAAACTCTGATCCAGCTGCAAGTGCTGATCAAGTCATCACGAATGTCGCTGGTATCGATGCGTATATTTTAGGCCATGATCACCGTTCTTTCGCAGAAAAAATCCAAGGACCAAATGGGCTTGTTCCAGTAGCTGGACCTAAAGATACTGGAACAGAAATGATCAAAATCGACCTTGATCTCGAAAAAACTGGAGACAAATGGCACGTCAAAAACAGTGTTCCCGCCATCATAAGTACTAAAACTGTCCCAGCAGATGAAACATTAAAAGCTGAAACAAAAGAATACCATGATAAAACGAGAGAATTTATCTCAGAAAAAATTGGAACAGCGACTGGTGACTTTTTACCGCCTGAAGAAGTAAAAGGAATTCCTGAAGCGCAACTGCGTCCGACTGCGATGATTTCTCTGATCAACAATGTTCAACGAAAAGCAACAGGTGCACAGCTTGCGGCCTCTGCTCTCTTTAAAGCAGATAGTAAATTAAACGCAGGAGATATCTCATACTCAAACATCTTTGATATTTATAAATACCCTAATACACTAGTCAGTGTCAATATCACCGGGGAAAACCTTTTAACGTACATGGAAAATCAAGCGGATTATTACAACACACCTAGTCCAGATGACTTAACCATCAGCTTTAACGAAAAAATCCGTGTGTACAACTATGATATCTTTTCTGGGATTTCTTACAAAATCGATATCTCTAAACCACATGGGCAACGTATAATCAATCCAACGATCGACGGAAAACCAGTTGACCCAACTGCAAATTATAGCATTGCTATGAACAATTATCGTTATGAAGGATTATTAACACAAGGTCTCGTGACGGAAGAACCCATCAAATCCACTGATCCAGAAACACTTCGCGGTTTGATCGCTGATTATATCCGTGAAAAACAAACCATTGACCCAACAGTAGAAATTGAAAATAACTGGGAAGTGATTGGCTATCATTTCAATAAAAACTGGCGTGATCTCGCTGTTAAACTAGTGAATGATGGTACCTTACAAACACAACCTGCTGCAGATGGTCGGACACCTAACGTCAAACCAATCACGAAACAAGATGTTCTCGATGCTCGCTTCTCACCAGAATCCATTACGATCATGCATACAAACGATGTTCACGGCCGCTTAGAAGGCAACGGCAAAGACGTTTTAGGCATGGCTCGATTAAAAACGTACAAAGATTTAGTACAACCTGACCTTTTGATTGATGCAGGGGATGTTTTTCAAGGATTACCGATTTCTAACTTCTCTGATGGAATGGATATGGCAGCTGTCATGAATGAAGTGGGCTACGATGCGATGGCTGTTGGTAACCATGAATTTGACTTCGGATTTGACACGGCCATGGAATATAAGAACAAACTGAACTTCCCAATATTATCCAACAACACATTTAAAGATGGAAAACTAGTCTTTGAGCCTTACACAATCGTTGAAAAAACTGGGAAGAAATACGCAATTATTGGGGTAACGACACCAGAAACAGCAACAAAAACTCACCCAAATAATGTAAAAGGTGTGACGTTTGCCGATCCAATCGCTGAAACGAAAAAAGCAATCAACACAATCAAAGATTCTGGTGAAGCGGTTACTGCTTATGTTGTAACAGGTCATTTAGGCATCGACGAAACCACACCACATGAATGGCGCGGCGATACATTGGCTGAAACATTAAGTAAAGAATATCCTGATTTGAATATCACTGTTTTAGATGGCCATTCACATACAGCTGTAGATGGCGGCAAACAGTTTGGAAACGTCATGTATACCCAAACAGGGAATTACTTGAATAATGTCGGTTTAGTAGATGTTGACTTAACAGACCTTAGCAAAAAAACAGCTTCCTTAACACCAGCAGAATCTTTAGCTAGCTTAGAGGAAAATCCTGCTGTCAAAGCCTTAGTTGATCAAGCTAAAGCTAATTTTGAAGAGTGGGGATCAGAGGTTGTGATTGAAAACAATCCTTATCAATTCAATGGAGAACGCGATAATGTACGAACGAGAGAAACCAATTTAGGGAATTTGATTGGAGATGCCATGTGGACTTATGGACAACACGGCTTTAAAAACCAAACTGATTTCGCTGTTACAAATGGTGGGGGTATCCGAGCAAATATTGAACCTGGCAAAGTAACGTTAGGTGATGTTATTGCCGTCATGCCATTCGGAAATAGTATCTCTCAAATCAGTGTTAAAGGTAGCCAAGTCAAGGATATGTTTGAATTATCCCTTCGCTCTATGGCTCAAAAAGACGAAAATGGCAAGATCATATTAGATGACTTTAATCAGCCTAAACTTGGTGCAAATGGCGGTTTCCTTCATGTTTCCAGCACGATTCGTGTACACTATGATTCAACTAAAAAAGGGTCTTTACTGCCAGCAGACGAAGGCAATGGGACAGATAAAACCATCGTTGGAGAACGAGTACTGCAAATTGAAGTTCAAGACCGCACAACTGGAAAATTCGCGCCGATCGATGAAAAAGCAACCTATTATATGGCGACAAACGACTTCTTGGCAGCTGGCGGCGATGGCTACGATATGCTAGGCGGCGAGCGTGAAGAAGGCCCTTCTTTAGACACAGTCTTGATCAATCATCTAAAACAAGGTACAAACCTTCGCTTATATGATGCTGCTACAAATATTGACTTATCACAATACAAAGAAGCCTTTCCAGGCGAACGGATCGTTTCCATTTCAGAAGCTGAGTTCAATAAGAAAAACAAACCCGAACCAGTACCAAATCCAGATCCAAAAGATCCAGATAAAACAAAACCGAATGAGCTAAAACCAGCAAAACCTAGTGATAAAACAGTGAACTACCCGAAAATGGGTGAAAAAATTGTTACCTACGGTGGTTTAGGTATCCTTATCATTGGTCTTTCTGGTTACAGTTTCTATGAATATAATCGTAAACGGAAAATAGGATAACTAAAAAAAGATGACTGCCAAACAAGTGCAGTCATCTTTTTTCTTATTTCTCGTTATTCATATAAGGCATGTTTTTCCCATAGCCTTCTTTATTCACTTGTCTTGCACGAGCAATCGCTAAGTCAAACTCTGCTACATCATCTGTAATGGTTGAACCTGCTGCGATAACTGAATTCGCTGCAACATTCACAGGAGCAATCAAGTTTGTCGCTGACCCAATAAATGCATGATCGCCAATACTAGTCCGATGTTTGTCTTTGCCATCATAGTTTACAAAAACTACACCGCAGCCAACGTTAATATTTTTACCTAAGTCAGCGTCCCCAACATAAGTCAGATGACCAACTTTAGTATCTTCTGCCACCGTTGCATTTTTGATTTCCACAAAGTTACCAACGTGAACACGTTCGCCGATTTCAGCTTTTGGACGAATATGAGCAAATGGGCCTACGTCTGCATCTTTGCGAATAATACTTTCTTCGACAACAGATTGGGTGATTTTCACATTATCTTCAATTACACTATCAACGATTTCAGAATGGGCACCGATGAAACAATCAGCCCCGATGACTGTTTTCCCTTTTAAATGAACACCGGCTTCAATCACTGTATCTGAACCAATCACAACGCCTTCGTCAATATACGTTGAATCAGAATCAACGAATGAGACACCATTTCTCATATGCATCGTATTTAAGCGACGGTGCATGATTTTATTCGCTTCAGCTAAGGCCACACGATCATTGATTCCCATCGCTTCTTCAAAGTCAGCCATTTGATAGGCCGCGACAGTTTTACCTTCTTTTTTAAGGATCTCAATAATATCTGTTAAATAATATTCGCCTTGGGCATTGTTGGTATTGATTTTAGATAAAGCATTGAATAACGCTTCATTATCAAAACAAAATGTTCCAGTATTGATTTCTTGAACACGTGCTTCTTGTTCAGATGCATCTTTTTGCTCCACGATTTTTTCAACGATGCCTACATGATCACGAATGATACGACCGTATCCAGTTGGATCTTCCGCATGCGCTGTTAAAATCGTCGCACTGGCGTTTTTACCTTGGTGGTAATCAAAAAGGTTCGCTAATGTTTCAGAAGTCAAAAGCGGTGTATCTCCTGTGATAACAAGAGTCGTTCCTTTTTTGCCTGCCAAATGCGATTCTGCTTGCAACACAGCGTGTCCTGTTCCTAATTGTTCTGCTTGTAAAGCATATTGGCTACGCTCGCCTAAATGGCTTTTGATTGCTTCTGCACCATGACCTACGACCGTGACAACTTCACTTGGATTCGTTTTTTCCACTTGATCCATGATGTGCTCTACCATTGGTTTTCCAGCGACAGGGTGCAACACTTTATAAAGTTTTGATTTCATACGTGTTCCTTTACCAGCAGCGAGGATAATGACATATCTGTTTTCCAATTGCTTCACTCCTAAGATTTGTTTTATTTTCAATAGTTTATTTTCATTTTAAAATAGCGCCATGTTTTAGTTTAGCTTACTCTTTATGGTTTTTCAACTGAACCAATTGCTTTTTTGCTATACCAATTTATAAATTTGAGGATTTGCGTTATAATAAAGGAAAATTATGTTAGCGGGGTGATAATATGATACCAATTCAAAAACACGTATCTCGATCAAAAGCCCATTCAGGTTTGACATAATAAAGTGCTTTGGTTGTTGAAGGATTGCCTTTACGCAAAGTACTTTATCACTTGAATGATAGAGAGGAAATCCATTATGACAAAACAAATACAACCATATCAATTTAATTTTATTAGAAAACAAGCCAATATTTTGCTACAAGCTCATTTATCTGTAAATGATAAAAATACAATCAAAACACTACAAGCGATCGTTCTTGAGAAAATCAATGAACAGTTTGGCGCAGATAAAGATCAGTTACAGCCTTTATTAGAAGGATTTTTAGAAGCTGCGACTTCTAAGCCTAGACTGGAACACTATTTGGAAGGGTTAAAAGAAGCGGTTATTCCGTTTGATCCGCCTTCAAAACAACGGCTGACAAAGCTCTTTAAAAAGACCAAGAAATTGAAAATTCCAGAATGGGAAACAATGGATTTGAGAGATTATACCTTTTACAGTTGGAATGATAGTGGAAAACAACAAAAATTTATTATCGCTTCAATCGATGGGCAACTAGTCGGCGTTTCCGGAACGATTGCTCCTACGACTCAAAAAGGCATCTGCCCGATTTGTCATGAAACGTCAGAAGTTGCGATGTTTCTGTCTAAGGTGAAAGAATCTGGTGATGGTATGTACACAAAGCGTGGGAATTATATTTGCTATGATAGTGAGAAATGTAACCATAATATTGAGCGTAGAGAAGAGTTAGAAGCGTTCGTTCAGAATGTGAAGTTTATGAAATAAAAAAATGCAGATAAACATAGTTTTATTGAAAGATGAAGCAAGCACCTATTTATACTTAAGTACTTTTGTTTTAATATACTTTTCATGTACAATAATAATGAAAAGAGAAATATATCTTAGTGTATCTCTCGTGTAGAACCGTTTAAGAGGGTAGCGATTTTAATTACAAATTAGTAACCGTTATTTCGCCAAAGATATGAGCGGTTACTTTTGTTGTCGTTTGTAAGCTATCTATAATCAAACTAATCAAAGCAATGATAAAAATACTAAAATTTATAATCAATTGAATTGTGTCTAATGCTGATAAGAGGCTTTCTCCTTTACTAATTTATTAGTACCACTTGATTCAATACATTTTTCTTCATGAATTACATACTACCTTCTCCTTCGGTTACTAAACATTTTTGACAACTGTACCATTTTGTTTTTAAATCGGTATACTACTCCACGTATATTCATCACTATATTGAACTAACACGAGCTCATGTATATCTTTTGTAGTTATATTAGGCACTTTTTACAAATTAAGTATTTCTTTGAAATCTGTTAAATTTAGTTTGTCCAGTAGTTGACTATATATGAAATCACATTTCCATCAATGCCTTCTGCTTCAATTCTTATTGAGGTTCGTTCATTATCTTTATCATATCTGATAACCACTTCAGTATTTTCTTCAGAGTTTCCCTGACCACTTAAAATGTATTTTTCTTTAAATTAGACGTACAATTACATGTGGCAACTGACAGAAATGTGATAACTGCTCTCATGTACGAAATTTTTATGTTGATTACTGCACCACTTTTTGTGGCTCTGGTAACAAAACTAGTCGATCATTGGTTATCTGATCAGGTTGGTAATTAAAGCGGTTGCCTACTAAACGTACTAGCCGTCCATCCAGTGTACAAGAAAGATCCTACCTCGCTATAGGAGACTTGCATGTGCTAATTTTCAGGTATTAAATTGGCACAATTTTGATCATTGAAAATAATTGACCCTTCCGTTGATGTCAGTAAAGAAACCAACAATTTAAGAAAGGCACTTTCTCCACTCCAGATGGTCCAGTGATTGTTGTATATCTGCTTTTTTCAAATGATGTAGTGATATCGTTTAGAATTAATTGTTCTTCCTGTTGAAAAGATAGATTTCAGTTTTTAACAAGATTGATCATTCCTTTTGATTGTTATTAAGAACCTATTCCCATTATTTAATTATTTTTTCTTCCTTATTATCTTGTTAGTCAGTCAACGCTTCTCATAAGACTATTTTGCGCGCCTTGAATTAAGTTGTTAATCAAATAAATTCATTTTTTTTGCAATTCTTTACCGAAATAAGCAGATACTCCCATCCTTCTTATATACCTCCTAGACAAATTTAATTTCTGCTGAAAACAAGAACAGAGTATAAAAATGTTACGTATATAAAAAATCGCACAAAAAAAATCTATACGCATCTTGACTGAATCTATCAAGATGCGTATAGAGATCTATATTATTCAAAATATGCCCACGTAGCTTCCGTTTCTTTCGAAAACAAAATAGTGGTTTGTTCTGATTCTAAGAATACCCTAAAACTAAAAACACGTTCTCCTTCGTTTAAATACAGTTCTATAAAACTATTATCAACAAACACATCCACTGTGATGTTATTTGCTAATTCAGCAATTTCACATGTTCGTTTCATACCATATTCAGTATCAATTTTTTTAGCTAAATGGCTACGATCAATCGTTACTGTTTCTTTTTTTTCATCTAAATTCAATTGCCAAAAATCATCTTTTGTACCAAAGTAAATAGTCGAATCTTGTTCTTTGTTCAATTCAAATTGAAGATGATAATACGGGGATTCTAAATTAAGTAGTTCAGTGACCATTGTTTGTTTATTGGTAAACTGTTTTTGTAATTCTTGTGACGGAAAACGCCTAAATTTTCCATTTATTAATTTCATCTCTTGTGCAGTTGTCAATCCATGTTTCCAACCCTCAGTATCAATTGGATACACTTGCTCACCACAACCAAACCAGCCAAAAGTTAACGGCAACTGATTCTTTCCATAAAATGATTGTGGGGCATAATAATCAAAGCCAGCATCCAACTCATCCACGTGCTCTAATTCAAACGTTCTTTTTTCAACATCCAATTGTCCTACTAAATAAATTGAGGAAAAACGATTTTGGTAACGATACGTTTCTTTCTCATAGCCCATCGGTGATAAAAATAAAACATCTTTTCCATCAATGGTTACAAGGCTCGGACATTCTAACATATAACCTTTATCGATCGGTAAATCAATCGTTCCTTGATACGTCCAATCCAATAAATTAGTACTCTTATACAAAAGCAATTCACCAATGTCGCCAAAACCCGTTTGTTCGCCCTCCACAAAACGACCTCCACCAAGTAACATATAAAAAGAACCGTTACGATCAAAAACAAAAGGATCTCTTAATTCTTGACTAAATCCTTTCGGTGCACCATCAATGATTGGATTCTTCGGATATTTAGTAATAGTTCCTTTTTTATCCATGATCGCCAAAGCTTGCTTCGCTAACTTCCCTGTATCTGTTTTATAGTTCGCTGTATAAAACAAATAGAGTTCGTCATTGTATTCAAATGCATTACCAGAATAAGCACCATTTTTTTCATATTCTTCATCAGGAATAAGAGCAAAACCTTCATCTTTGAATTTAACCAAGTCTTCAGAAGTAGCATGGCCCCAATGTTTCATTCCATGAAAAGAATCAAATGGAAACCATTGATAAAATACTTGATACTTGCCATTAAAATAGCTCAAACCATTTGGATCATTCATCAAGCCTGTCTTGGGGTATAAATGATACTTTGGGAGATAGGCGCTCTCGTTTATTTTTTCTTCTAATTGACTTAAATATTCTTGCCATTCCGTCGTATAAAATGTATATTTTTCAATTTTTTTACTCATCAATCGCTCTCAGACGTCCCTTCTTTTTATAAGGTACTACCTTTCCCTATTTCTGCTCCCTTTACCCCCTTAACGCGATTCCAAACAATCAAAATAATAATCGGTAAAATAAATGCCATTAAATTTCCGATGATATAAAAGATCAATCTAGGTGGGTATACGATCGTCAAACCTGGTAGACCTGTTAAAGCAAAACTTGTTGCTTTGACATCAAATATTTTCATAAAAGCACCACCGATCCCTGCTGAAAATGAAGCAGCAAGAAATGGAATGATCGAGTCACGTAAATTGACTGCAAAAATTGCTGGTTCTGAAATACCAAATAATGTTGGAACAAAACTAGACATTGCTGTTTCACGACGCTTAGAATTTTTCTTCGCAAGGAAAAACATGCCCAATGCTGCTCCACCTTGTGCGATGATTGAAACGGACCATAATGGTTGAATGTAGTTGAATCCTGTGGCCACAACTAATTGCGCTTCAATGGCCTGGATCGCGTGTTGCGTGCCCGTTACAACAAGTGGCTGAAGCAATGCTGCAAAAACAAAGGCACCCACAAATCCTGTTTTGTTATATAGAATATCAATGATCCATCCTAATCCCGTGCCGATTGCATTACCGATTGGACCAAATACTAAGAATAAAGCAAGAGCAGAGAATAAAATCGTAACTGTCGGTACCAAAATAAAACTCAACGCTTGTGGTGTTTTTTTCTTCGCAAATGCTTCTGTTTTTGATAAGAACCATGCCGTTAAAATTGCTGGAAACACGCCGCCTTGGAACCCAACTTGTGGGATGGATAACCCAAATACATGCCAAGAGGATAGGGTATCATAATTGCCCAAGACAAAGTCATTACGATTCATCAAATCTGGTGTAATCATCACAAAACCTAACACTAAACCCAAGATCGGATTTCCACCAAATCGTTTGGTTGCTGAATACATGACTAAGACAGGAAGATAAGCAAATGTTGTCGCAATAACGCCTAGAAAACTAGCTAAATCTTGCGCCCAAAGCCATTCCTCCGCCATTGATCCGCCTAAAAAGCCAAATTGTGTCGTTAATAGTGACTTCAATCCTAAAATCATCGCCGCCCCAACAAAAGCTGGAATGATTGGAATGAATATATCAGAGAATACTTTAAATGCTTGTTGTAATTTATTCTGTTGCTTCGTTCCAGAGGCTTTTACATCTTGCAATGAAGCTTCCTTTATCCCTGAAACTTCTTGAAATGCAGCAAAAACCTTTTCTACTGTTCCTGTACCAAAAATAATTTGTAATTGTCCACTATTAAAAAATACTCCTTTAACGCCTTCGATATTTTCTAATGTTTCTTTATTATAATTATTACTATCATTCAATACTAAGCGTAAACGCGTAACGCAATGAGCAGCATTCGCTATATTTTCTTTTCCCCCGACACCTTCTAATACTTCTTCAGCAATTTTTTTATAATCCAAACTATTCATCTCCTTAATTGTTTTAGAAAAAACCATTTTTGGAACGTTCCATATATAATTATTATAATACTTGGAACGTTCCAAAAAAGCAAGGGCTTTCAAACAAAAAAATTGGATTTATTTTTCATCCAATTTTCTAGTCGTCTTAAATTCTGTAAACTTCACTGGCAATATATGTTTCTTTTGTATAGCTAAGCTATCATCAAATTCCACTAACTCTTTCACACTTAAATGAGCAATCTCACGCACATCCTGACACATTGTTGAAATAGTCAATGACTGATTAGAAAAGCTTCTAGCACCATCGAAACCAACTAATTGTACATCTTCTGGAATCGACCACGGTAAATGTGCAAATGTATTAAAAACAAATTCTGCATATCGATCTGTTACAGTAAAAATCCCATCAAAAGGACAATTCTTTGAAAATTTTTCAGTTAGAAATAGATCCAGTCTTTTGGGAAAATCAATTGAGTTTCCTTTATCTAAATAAACTTCATATTCCAATTCATTATGAGTACAATAATCAATAAAACCATTCATTCGTTCAAAAATACCTAAATTATTGGGTAACTCTCTTAAAATTAACAGCAGTCGTTTTGACCCTCGTTTATGCAATTCTTCTGCTGCTTGTCTAGCGCCACCAAAATTGTCACTTGTTATAAATGGAATAGCACTATTAAAATAACGCTCAATTGAAACTATCGGTATGTTTGAAATAAGATAGGGTTCTATATCACTGTAGGAAATAGTCAAAATTCCTTTGACTTTCTGTTCTTGCGCCATTTTTATATAGTCTAACTCTAAATTATAATCATTTTGAGAATTACATAATAACATTTTAAAATTTTGAATTTGCAATTCTAACTGGATATAATATGCCAATTCAGAAAAAAATGGCGTCCATATCGTTGGTAGTATAAATACAATGATGTCACTTTCTTGTTTTTTTAATGATCTAGCCGCTTGATTTGGTATATAATTCAACTCTTCAATTGCTTTTTCTACTCTAGCAGCTAATTCTGGCTTGATTTTTACGTGATTGACATAATTGGATACAGTCCCTCTAGAGACGTTTGCTTTTTTTGCAACATCATTCATATTGACCATTTACCTTCACCTCACTAGATAGTATATCATAATAAAAAATGTGGCATAATTATTTTAAGCTGCTATTCATATTCATTTGTTTAGTTTTTTTGGTATTTTACTGAAGCTTGCCAGGTAATAGTGAAAATTGGAACTTGTTTAAACTTTAGAAGCTGTCGTTATGAAATACTTGCTTATTCAGGCAATTAAAAAAGGCGTATTTATCTAATTTAATAGACTATTGCGGAAGTTTACTTATTTGATATCTTTTAGGATATGTTTCTTGAAAACCAATAGGATAGCTAATTTCTATCTAACCAAAAGCTGAGTTAAACAAACCAATTATACTTGGCGCATTGCAATGAATCTAAAAAATGATTGTCCGTATCCGCTCGCTTTACACTCAGGTCAAGGTTGGGTGTATCAGATAAAAACTTATGTCATAAACTGAAGAAACAGAACATTTTTCAAAGTCTGTCTCGAAAGGACAACAGTCTAGATAATTCAATCATGGAGAACTTCTTTAGTCTTCTAAAACAAGAAATTTATCACGGGAAAACCTATTCTAGTTTTGAAGAACTAAAAACGGGAATGGACACTTATATCTATTATTACCACAATGAACGAATGAAACAGAAATCAGACTGGAAAAGCCTGTATAGTTTCGAATAACCGAAAATAAAGCAGTTTAATAACAAAAAAAACGGAGTAGATTTCTCTACTCCGAAAAAGGTCTAACTTTTTATGGTCACTATACATGCCAGTAACTCTTTATTATTCAAAGGAATTAAAATATTCTCCAGCCTTTTCTAATTCTTTATCATCATACTTTTCATATTTCTTCGCTTCGTGAAGAATCTTTTTGATTTCATGAATTGCTTTTTTCTCTGCAAACCATTTTTTCATTTCATGTTTTTTGTCCACGTCTTCATCTAATGTGTCGATTTTTTCAAGATCAGTATCAAGCTTTTCTACAGTCACCACAATTTTTTCAAGAACTTTATCTTCTTTTTTTTCGTAATCTGTCATATTAAACTACCTACCTTTCTTTAATTAAGTCAATATTATCACATTTCTAGATTTTATGTTAGTAATTAATATCAGTACATTGTATCAAATGGATCACTCTCATAAGGGGAAACTAGACCAATTACTGTTAACAATGGTGAATGCTTTTCACCCATGTATGGCAAGCCTGCTGTTGTAGAAGCTGAACTAATTAGGTTTGTTTTACCTATTGGTTATATATATATGTTCCAGATGAATTAGTCGTATTTGTGTTCCCTGTAGAATTAGAACTATAGTTCCTTTAGTTTTAATAGTTAAAGTAATCGCTTTTTCAGCTTGGAGTATTACTATCGCCTATAATAAAAACACTTTTTTACTTGGATAACATTATTGATTATAAAGAATCTCCGTTTTTCCAATTATTTTATGCATATAATTTAGTAGAAATCACATTCAATCTCCAACGCAAGCAAAATCCAAAGAATTCTCCTTCATTTGTCAAACTTGTCCATTTTTCCGGCCAAAATTTGACTCTTTAAATTGTTCAAAAAAATTCTATTGACTATTCCAATCCCTTTACGTTAGAATAAATTTACAACATAAAATAAAAAAGGCGCCCTGTCAGAAGACGGACATCTTCTAAACAGAGCCCTGTATTATCAGCCAAAACTAATAATACAAGTTGCCTCGCCAATAATCTCTTATTGACTAACCTTATTGTACTAAAAGTAAGAACGGATTTCCAATCTTTTTTGCTTACTTCATAACGTTAGTGAATGGTTATTTAACGATCGCTTCATGGTATTAGTAGCTGACTAATATCATTTTTTTGTGTTTAACATCAGGTAATTAGAGCGAAAAACAAAATAAAAAGGCACTCTGCAAAAGGACGGACATCCTCTTACAGAGCCTCATATTATCAGCCAAAACTAATAATATAAGTTGCCCAAGTCAATATTTTCATATCGACTCTTCCATTTTACTCAATTTTTGTAAGAAATACTAGTACTTTTTACAGATTTGAGTAGGTTGAAGCAGTTGGTGGTTATTTGTTGCACTTTTGCACGGTATTAGTTTAGTCACTAATGCCGTATTTTTTCGCTCTTTTTATAACTAGCAAGCACTTTGTTCTCCTTTATAAATACTTTTTTTGCGTATTTACATTCTACCAATTGTGCTTGCTAGTTGATGGGTTTAGAGTCGAATCCTACCAGCTAGTTGTCATTCATTCAAACAGGTAGCCCAGTCAATGCGTACAAAAACCGAGCAATATGTCTCTACATTTTTATTCGTTTGAATGGCAACTATCGTATTCGATTTTGAATTCATCATTAGTGACAATGATCCATATGGCGGATATAGGGTCGTTGTGTAAAAAATCCGCAGGCCTGCAGAACCTGCGAATTTCAAATAGCTGTTTATCGTTCAGAAACATCCAACCATTTTTCTACTATCACATGATAAACAGCTGTTTGTTTTTTACTTGTTTATAAAATAAATAACGTTTTAGTCCCTGTGATATATAAGCACTAAAATTGTTACTTTATTCCCCGTTTCAAGTTTTTGATTAACCCTCTTGTACTCTTACTAAATTTTGTTATTCTTTCTGTCTTCTTCTGAAGTAATATCCACATACTAGAAGAATAAGAGCAACGCCAATGAGCCTTATTGCATTCTTCTGAGCTTCTCCTGTTTTCGGATAAGTACTACGTTCTTTTTTAGTTTGATCTGTTATTCCATAGCTTTTAACTGAAGAGTTTGTCGCACCTTGAACAGCTGACGGATTCGCTGATGATGTTCCCGTTTGTTGTATTTGCTCCGAACTGTTACTTCCATCAGATTGCTTCGTACTACCCGATGTCTCTGTCGACGACTTATCTGATTGAGTATTCTCTGTAGAATCGGTCGGTTTTTCTGGTTTTGGTAATGATATAACTGCTTTGACGATCTCACTCTCATTTCCAGCATCATCGTAGCTTTGAGCCCAGATTTCGGTTGCTTTTGCTTGCTCAAATGGCACTGTATACGGTTGATAACTGACGCCCTTATCCAGACTATAACGAAGATGGGTATAACGATTTTGTTCTTCTGTTAATTCTTTGTCATACGTAATTACAACTTGTACAGGAAGTGTCGCGTTCTGGCTCCGCGTTTTAGCATTAATGGTTATAATCGGTTTCGCCGCAATGTTACTTTGAATATTATTCACTTCATAAGTTGTTATGTCGGACTTGTTGCCATACTGGTCTACTGCATAAAAGTATACTTTTTGATTTGTTACAACAGCTATTTCATCTGTATAAAGCTCATAACGTTCATTATCAAAACTATAATAGATCGTTGTCTTCGGTTCAGCAGTAGCTTTTAGTTTAACGGCTTGATTTGTTACGGTTTTATTATTTGCCGTGACAATGGGTACTTTTGGTGCTTGATTGCTATAAAAGACTGAAATAGCTTTACTTGTTGTATTTCCAATACTGTCTGTTAATCCAACTTGTAGGTGGTTCTCTCCCTCTGTTACAGGGACTTCATAATCAAATGCAGCTGCTGGTTTACCCTCAAAAAATTTCTCATCAAACGTATTGTAATTGACATCCGAATAAATGTTTTCATTGTTTACAAAGAGTTTGTACCCTGAAAAATTATCTGAAATTGAGCCTTTTAAATGAAACGGATTTACATTCGTATAGACTGAATAATTTCCTTTTTCATCTATTGTCAAGTTATCCATCTGCAAGGTTGGCAAAACTGTATCAACGACTACATAGTATCCTTCATTGACAAAAGGATTTCCATTATTTTTTTGGTCCGATTGGATATAAAATGCTAGGCTTTGTTTTCCTTGTTTTAGCTTAATAGGGAAACTAAAGGTCAATGTATCGGGATCATAAGAAACCTCTTGTTTGTTGATTGTAAAATGATCGACCTTTTCACGCAAACGTCCTTTGATTGTATAAGTTTCTGCCGCTGAATCATAATCAGAGTTGCCCACACCAACGATAGTGATATTACTTACATTAATATTTTCTAATACAAGAATCTCTCTTTGCTGGTAGCTTGAGGTTGTAATAATTCGTTTTTCTACGGTTTGATTCCCGTGCTCATCTGTCGCATAAATCGAAATTAAATTTTGACCATGAACCAATTCTATATCTGTTTTAAAGTGACCATCTGCTTGAATTAGAGATGTCAAATCAACTTTTTGACTGCTACTTGTCTGCTCTATTTCTAGTTTTTTCGTTGTTTTGCCTGTTGTTCCATTCAAGGTATATGTCGATTGATTCGTTATACTATTTTCTTCTACGGGATCCGTAATGGATAACTCAGGCAATTTGCTATATACAGTGATCGGAACTTCTTTAATAATAGTTTGATCCTCACTATCCGTAGAAAAGACAATCGTTTTAGTGTCATTTGTCACAGGAACAGCCACTTCAAATAACTGTTCATTTTTTGTCGCTTTAACTCCGTTAACGAATAATTCCTGAGGATATGAACCATTGATCAACAAGGTTTGATTCGTGATTGAAAAATTAGCGGTATTGCTTGTAATCACTTGATCTTCAACTAGATTGAAAAGGACTAACCCAGCCTTTGTCCCTTGTTGTATCAACTGATTTCGATAAGCATAATTTCCTGCATAATCCGTAATCAGCAGTTCTACTTGATTCTGACCTTCGCTCGGTTGCTGAGATGCGACGAGCGGAATCGAAACAGGTCCTGATGTTTGATTGCTAAGATCATACGTTTCGATTCTTCCGTTAACAGAAACAGTGACTGCTCTTAAATCTACACCACTTAATTCATCAGTCAGATTTACATTTAATTTTGCTGTTGGATTAGCATTATCGAAGCCTATTTGCTCAATCGTTGGTTCGACAGTATCGACTTTTATTGGCAGATACATTTCTTGAGGTTTCGCATCAGCAATATCGGCCTTAGCGACTACTTTCATTTGATATTGTCCATCTGGTACGACTTCATTTTTTCCAGTTTTCAAATTAAATGTGGTGCCATCCCAATTAGCACTTGTAATCGTATGAGACGTAAAGCGCCCCATGCTAGAATTAAATGTGTCTTTACGAATTCCTTTTTCCTCAGCCAAACGTCGAATTACTTTTTTATCGGAATCTACAATTTCATACGTAACACTTTTAGCATTTCGTAAAAAGTTTAAGGTTGGTTTTGCTTCATCTTTACGACCATCTTTATTTGGAGAAATAGCAACTAAATCAGGATCAATCGTATTATTTTTCAAACCTAAGAAAGTATTGTTCTTATCTGTAAAAAAACCAAATCCTTGAATTGACGCTGCGTCATAGATTGGTGCATCAATCACAGATGCTAAACTATAATCCCCATAAAATCCAACAAATGGCATGGTTAAATCTGGTTGAGTGTCACTTGTAAATCCGATGTAGCCTTCTACAAATTGTTGTTTCGACAACGAATTGGGTAAGCTTAATTTGAGCTGAATCGTTTGTGTTTGACCTGGTTGTATCGTTACTTTATTCTGACTCGCTAGCATTTTCGCATCTTTTATTTTGGTTTCATAGACCTCAGCAGTACTGGTTTGTGCTTCTGTATAAACACCGCCAAAGTCAGTAAATTGGTACGTCGCTTCTTTATTCCCATTATTTTTCAGTTTAACAGAAATCGTGGTTTCCTGACCAACTTGTTTTAGTGCCAGTGCACCATCACCATCAACTGCATCAGTCAAGGACGTCGTATTTTCGATTGCTTTGTCCACTTTTATTTGCCCAGCACCTTGGCGACGTGGTGAAATAATCACTTCATTATGATTTTTATCCAACATTGGTAATGCAGTATTCATCACAGATAATTTTGCAAAACGGGTTAAATCTGTTCCAGACAGCGAGGTTTTTCCATTTTTCAAGGCCTGATAAATAAGTGCTTGGGAACCAGCAACAAATGGAGCAGACATTGACGTTCCACTCATCGTTTTATATTGATTGTTATTAACTGTCGAGTAAATATTCCCTCCAGGAGCTGATATTTCCGGCTTAAATTCCAAATTGGGTGTTAATCCCCATGAAGAAAAATCAGACATTTTACCTGTTTTGGGATTTGCAAATTGAAACTCACCGCTATCAAAACTGAATCGTTGATTCTTATTATCTTTCGCTAGTTTAACAAGTGCTTCCCCATCTTCTTTTGTTAAACTTAAAGTTAAATAGTTAAGATTCTCGACTTGCATTCCCATAGGAGGACTATTTGAAACGTTGTTATAAATAAATGCAGCAATTGCTCCATGTTCCTTGGCATTACGTTGTTTTTCTGAAAAATTGATTGCCCCACGTTGAATTAATGCTATTTTTCCTTGAACATCTTTCGATTGATAGTCACTTTCTGCTCCGATTCCAACATCGATTAAGTCGGTTGTTTGTTTTAGTAGGTCTGTACTTTCAGTTGTTGGATTAGAAAAGACGATTGCACCAGAAGGTGATGTTGAGGTTTCCATGTGATAGGGTTGCTTCGTCCCGTTTGTATCAACTAGTTGAACCAGCAAGCCACCACTTGTAATATACGTATTTTCTGCAGAAGCAACAGTTAAAGCTTCTTTCGTAACACCTGGTGAGCCAAGTGTTCCTGTGTCTATTGTTCCTAATTTATTTTGTGGATCAACATTCGTATTATCCGTAGTACTAATACTACTATTACCTGCCGAAATCACAGACAACACACCTGCTTCAGCAGCCTGTCGTATGACTAATTGTTCTGGAGAATCTGGGTCCACGGCACCTGAAACAGAACCTAAACTCATGTTTAAGACATCAGCTCCTAGTTTTACTGAATCCTCAATCGCCGCAATTACATCATCGTCTAAGGCTGTTGCAAGCCTCGTATTATTTGGAAAGACTTTCATTGCAAGTATTTGTGCTTCTGGTGCAACACCTAATACTGCTTTAGCAGGATCATCTCCAATACCATTTGCGGCAACAATCCCTGCAACGTGCATCCCATGCATGCCCGTTCCAGGATTTGTGTCAATAATATCCTCATTATTATCGGCATAATTGTGACCATAAGGAACTTTTCTAGTAAAGGCTTGTCCATACCCCAAATTCTTTGCGCTTTGTCCTCCTACTTGTAGGGAAATTTTTTCTTTAGTTTCTTCGGATAAACGTAAGTCTTTATGTGTAGGATCAACACCTGAGTCAATGATAGAGATAACCATTCCTTCCCCTTTTAATTTGTAGTTTTCCCATACTTGCTGAACGTTTGCCAGCTGATTTGAATCGATTGAGGTTGGATGGTAGACCTTTGCAGCCGAAACAGAGGTAACTCCATGAATAGATTTTATCGCATCAACATCTTTATATTTCGCATCAATTGAAAAACCATTGATCAAGTAACCAAAAGCTCGATCGCTTTTATTCCCCGTTAAAGCTTCGATTTTCTTTTTTACTGTCGATTGATTTTCAATAACATCCTCTGTCGCTTGTTCAATTGATTGAACGGACGCTTTGCTTCCTGTGGGATCAGGTAGTTCTTCAACTGCTGCAGCTTTTTCAAGTTGCACAATTAACCGAATTTCTTGATTTCCGTCAAAAGTATTTTCTTCAAATCCAGTTGTATCAAATCCTCTACTTGTTAATTGGGCTTTGACATTCTCTTCAAACGCTTTTTTACTTAGATCATTTACAGTCGCTTCACTTTTTTTATGAGCCTCTATTAACTTATCATAACCAATATTTTGCTGTACGGGTGTATCTTTATCAGCAAAAGCAATTGTTCCATAGATATTCAGACCGATAGATAATAATAAAATAGTTAGTAAAAACAGGCTACTACTTTTCCTTTTTCTAACATAACCAAACTTCATCATTCCTAACCCCTCCTTTTTCATCATTTTCAAATAATAATACAATTCAATTCTAATTCAAATGTCATTTATTTTCAACTTTATAAAGACTTTTTCTATAAAAAATTGAAACTTCATTTTATTCAGCAGTTTTTAGGAGAAATAAAAAAGACATTCCTGTTTCCAGAGTACACTGCTACATTCGTAACGAACTATTATTGCTTACAACGTAAAATCAATATTTTCATGTAACTAGACAAAATTGATGATTGAACTATGATTGAAATGATAAATCTATTATGAACATCTTATCTTATTATCAAATTAAATATGGACCTTCATCATAAGTTTGCTTATTTAACCTAAGCTAATCTAATTTATTGATACATCTAACTTAACTAGACTAATTAGATGTATGGTAACTTAAGTGCATAGTCTTTGACAAAATAGAAACAAAGCTGTTAATTTAAATGTATAGTTGGATTCATACAATAACTGACAGGAGGTTCACTTTGAGTAAATTAAAAAAAACATTTATTACGTTTTTACTTTTGCTACTTATGTATTTATCTTTTTCAGCCGTCGTTTCTTATCAAACATATATATCTATACCATTT
>Ga0308156_1000850_pt1 | contig 46426 bp, 41 predicted proteins | sample PhyAR2_FD_201041 | JGI IMG/M metagenome (GOLD analysis project Ga0308156, IMG submission 201041) | Phyllosphere microbial communities from UC Gill Tract Community Farm, Albany, California, United States - DLSL A.R2 | ecosystem: Host-associated > Plants > Phyllosphere > Unclassified | place: USA... | reverse complement strand
ACAGAATCTTTACCCAATCCGCGGCTTGCGCCTGTAACTAATGCTATTTTACCTGCCATTTTATTTGTTTTAATTAATAGTACAAAGTTGGAATATTTACTAGTTTGCCTATTTGCATAAATCAAATCAAAATTTGTGAAAATCAAACAATCATTATTTCTCTGAAATGCTGCGGCGACTGTTGTCCGTGCTTTTTGAAAAAATTAGAGAAATGGGCTACTTCTTCAAAGCCCAGAGTGAAAGCGATTTCAGAAATATTCCACTGCGTTTGCGCAAGTAATAATTTTGCTTCCTGAAAAATCCTGCTCCCGATGATTTCGCCGGTGGTTTTTCCTGTGGTTTCTTTCAGAACTCTGTTCAGATGATTGACGTGAACGCCCAATATTCCTGCAAAATCTGCCGGTGTCCTTAGTTTTAAAAGCTGACTGATGTTTTCTATGGGAAACTGTCTTTCCAATAATTCAATAAACAGCGTCGTAGTTCTGGAGGCGGCAGTTTTACTGTTTTCTGAGGGACGGATAGGTTTGAGTTTCTGGCCGGTATGGATCAGTTCCATCACATAATTTCTCAGTAAATCGTATTTATAAAGATAATCCGAATTGATTTCTTCGTGCATTTTCAGGAAAATACCTTCAAACTGATGATACTGTTCTGTGGAAATCTGGAAGACGAAATCGCTTTGCGGCGAGAAAACGGGAAGATTGTCTATTTCAGTTCCTATTTTGTTTGTCGGTAAAAAATCTTTGGTGAAAACACAAAAATGACCCGACTGATTCGTGACGCACTGATTGTTGTAATTATACGGAACTTTAGGTGATGCAAAAAGGATAGCACAGTCTTCTATCTCAATCGTTTTGTCAGCATATTCTACTTTGTTCTGACCATTTATCAAACTTATTTTGTAATAAGTTCTTCTGTTATAAGGCATTTCAGGTTTCGATTTGCTTGCTCTGAAAATTTTAGAAATATCAAAAACATTGAAATGACCGATATCTTTGTTGATATTTTCGGTGAGAAATGAATCAATGTCGGGACAGCTTTCGCCAAGAATGTCCTGATAAAACTCTTTGATAGTAGTGATGCTCATTTTGTTGTAAAAATCAAAGGTACGAGTTTTTCATTTCCCTTCAGTTTTTAAGAACCATTTCTGTATTCTTCTTTTTTAGATGTTTGATTGATATTTTACTCTAATAACAACCTTTTGTTAATTTATTCTCTTATCGTTTTAGGATTTTTTTCAAACAAAGCCCGGTTAAACGCGACAACTTCAGGATGAGCAGGATAAGATTTCATTGCAGAAAGCCCGGCTATAGCTTCGTCTCTTTTCACCGGAGCTTCTTCTCGTACGCCGTCAGCTAAGGCCTGTTTTAATTCTTCTGAATTAAGTTCTGTGCAATACGCAGGTGTTCCAGGCTGATGTCTCCAGGATTCCGAAAGATTTCCTGCATCAACTGTATCAAAACCCGCATCATTAATCAATTCTGCAAGCACTTTTTTTGCTTGGGCGTCATCTCCTGCAACTGCCATTGCTATTCTGTCTTCTGCATCGGGTTCTTTTCCGCCATTTTCCAGTGTTTCCGCCAACAAATTGTTGAAAGCCTTTACAACAGGTCTACTCAATTGTTCAGAAACCCAGATACTTTCCACTTTTCCGTTTTTGATTTCTTCAATATCAGCATCCCGAAAAGGGTAGTAGTTGGAGGTATCAACCACAATCACATTTTCCGGAACATCTGCGAATAAATCTTTCGGCAAAGTTGGAATGGCGACTGTCGGTACGGAAATTACTACAACATCTACGTCGCGTACCACATTTTCAGTTGTTGACGCTATCGCTCCAAGTTCTTCAGCTCTGGCGTTTAGTTCTGCCCCTTGTTTAGAGTTGCTTATTTTTACGGTATGTCCGGCTTTAACCATTTTTTTAGCAATGGTTCCACCAATGGCGCCTGTGCCGATAATTCCTATTTTCATTTGATATAATTTTTGATTTGTTCAAATTTTAAGCTAAACCCGTGGGTCAATTCCATACTGTTCGGGTGCGCCAATGTTTTCCCTTAAAGTTTTCCCTTCATATTCTTTATGGAAAATGCCGCGTTCCTGTAAAATGGGAACAACCTCATCTACAAAAGCATCAATTCCGTCAGCGTTTACATCGGGCGAAATCCAGAATCCATCGGCTGCGCCCGCTTCAAACCAAGCCTGCATATGGTCTGCCGCTTCTACGCCGGGACCCACGATTACGGGATGATAATCAATCACACCGTGTGCCAGAATATCCTGAAGACTCCAGCCTTCTTTTGCAATTTTTAAAGCATTAGCAGAACGCGGGTCGTAACGGGACGGACGGGCGTTTTGCAATAGTGATTCAGGAATTGGTTTATCCAGATTTAAAGCATTTAAAGGGATGCCCAGCATTTGCTGAAGGTATGCAATTCGCTGAGGAAACTGCTTTCCAGTCAGCTGAATGCGGCGGTCGAGTGCGGTGCGTCTGTCTTTGGCAATTGTAGTCATCAGTCCTGCAATATATTTGATTTCATTTGGATCACGGCCGTAGCTTTTTGCGGATTCTCGGAAAGCATTTCGCTGTGCTCTTGCGTCTTCAATGGTGAATGCTGCGCCTATTACGACGTTGGCAAATCGTCCCGCCAACTCGTGTGCATTCGGACTTCCGCCGGCGTGAAAAATAATAGGCTGCCCCTGTTCGGAAGGCGGAATATAAAGCGGACCTCTCGAACCCACATATTTTCCCTGTAAATTGATGGGAAGAATCTTTTCTGTATCGGCAAACTGTCCGGTTTCTTGGTTGTGAATCCACGCGTCTTTTCCCCAACTGCCCCAAAGCGCCTGAATCAGCTGAATTGTTTCGTGCGCACGGCCATACCGGTCTTCGCTTGATGGAATTCTTCTGCCATAATTCGCAGCGACATCTTCTCCGCTTGATGTGATGGCGTTCCAGCCGGCTCTTCCGTGGCTCATTACATCCAAAGCCTTAAACTGTCTTGCCAGATTGAAAGGTTCATTAAACGTGGTAGAGCCTGTAGCAACCAGGCCAATATATTCTGTTTCTCTTGCCACCGCAGCAAGCGTCATCATCACATCAAGATTAAAAGCAGGAGATTCGGTTTCAATATCCGTCATCACGGCTCCTGGACCATCCGGCAGAAATATAAATTGAAATTTTCCTCTTTCTGCAGCCTGAGCCTGTTTTACACGGGCATCAAAACTCGTATAGCTTTTGGGGTCAACTCCCGGCATTCGCCACGCACCGGGCTGGGAGCCATAACCGTTTCCAAGATGAAGACCGATGAGCATCTGCTTTTTATCAGCGCTCAACTGATGATTATTATCTTCCAAATCACTCATTTTAATTATTTAGAATTAGATATAAAGAACACGGCTCAGACGCAATGCAAAACCAGCTTCCGGATTTGTTTCTTCGCTACTCATTCTCTCCATCATTGCTGCGAAGGCTAAATCACGTCTTCCCGGCAGACGTTCTTTTTCTGCTTTATTAATCAGAGACTGCATTTCATCCAGACTAAGATCCGTACAGTAGACGGGCGCACCAGGCTGCTGTCTCCACGAATCAGCAATCGGACCGGAATAAAAAGCGTCGAAACCTGTTTCTTCAATCAATTGCGCCGTTACCGTTATATCATTCTCACGGTCAGCAGCAAAAGGAATAGCAAGACGAGAATGAGTTCCCGATGGTTTCCCATTTCTTTCGAGTGACTGAGACCCAATTGCGTTCCAGGCTTTAGCAACAGGTCGCCCCAACTGTTCTGTAACCCATAAACTTTCTGCCAATCCCGCTTCCAGACTTTCAATTTTCTGGTCTCTTGCGGGATAGTAATTGGACGTATCTATTACTGTAACATTTTCCGGTACTGAGGATAGAAGCGGCGCAACAGCCGGTATGCTGTTTAAAGGAACTGAAAGAATAATTACCTCTTTATCCAATACTGCTTCCTGAGCAGTTACCGCCTTTGCGCCGGTTGCAAGTACATCACGATTGATGTTTTCCGGAGCGCCTGAGTTGGCCACTGATACCTGATGACCGGCCGCGGCTAATTTTAGGGCTAATGTTTTTCCGATGTGGCCAATGCCTATAATTCCTATTTTCATTTTTAAAGATTTTTAAATTAATTCAACAAAATTAAATTAAAATTACTTTACTTTGTATAGTAGTTTCCAAAAGGAAAGTGGATTTGTTTTAAAATAAAATTAATATGGCTGGAAAAAAACCTTATTTATCGTGCCTGGACAGCGTGAAACCAGTGAGAGATGCGTTGGATGTAATTAATGGAAAATGGAAACTGCCGATTATCATTTCTGTAGGTGTGGGCAACGAGAGATTTACCGATATTCAGGAAAGCATTCCAGGTATTACGCCGAAAGCGATGGCCAAAGAACTGAAAGAGCTGGAGCAGCACAAATTAATAGAGCGAATTGTGACAAATGATTATCCCGTAAAAATCACCTACAAATGGACGCCTTACGCCAACACATTAACACCAATTATTGATGCTTTGAAAGCGTGGGGAATAAAACATAGGGAAGAAGTTTTTAAAAAGTAGGTATTCAATGAAATTAACTTCCATTTTCAAATAATTTGGGTTGACTACATTAAAAACTCAGTTCTGGCTCGAAACCGTCTTCTTTAAACCAGATTTTCCAGCCCAAATTCAGCCAGCTTATCTACAATCGGCAGAGTTTTTAATCCCAGTTCGGTCAGTCTGTATTCTACTTTAGGTGGAATTTCGGGATATATTTTTTTGCTGACCAATTTATTTTCAACGAGCATATTTAATTCCTGTATCAGCATTTTTTCGCTGATGCCTGTAACAGCTCTTTTCAGTTCGCCATACCGCATCACATTTTCATTGATTTGATAAATAATCATTAAAGTCCACTTACCACTCAGCAACACTAAAGAAGCTCTTAACGGACAGGTGGCATCGTAAGCCTGAAATATTTTAATATTTTTTTCCATTGATAATCAATTATTCTAACCATTCGGTAGGTACTTAACCAAATGGTAGGTACTTGTGCAAATGTAAGTAACTCTTTAGCTTTGCACAAGAAACTTTTAAATATATAAAAATTATGAGCAAAGCATTGATTATCATCGATATTCAAAATGATTATTTTGAAAATGGAGCAATGGAACTTGTTGGTTCTCTGCAGGCGAGTGAAAACGCCAAACTTGTTTTGTCAAAATTCAGAAATGAAAATCTTCCAGTCATTCACGTTCAGCATCTTTCTGTAGCCCCGGATTCTACTTTCTTCCTGCCAGAAACTGAAGGTCAGAAAATTCATCAAAATGTAAGGCCAATTGCGGGGGAAAAGGTCATCACAAAATATTATCCGAACAGTTTTAGAGAGACCGAACTTTTGGATTATTTACATTCAAAAAACATTACAGAACTGGTGGTCGTAGGGATGATGACGCATATGTGCGTAGATGCCACCGTGAGGGCTGCAAAAGATTTCGGTTTTGAATGCTCCGTTGTTGGTGATGCCTGCGCTTCCCGAGATCTGGAAATTAACGGAAAGTCTGTAAAAGCTGAAGATGTTCACAACGCCTTTATAAGTGCATTATCATTTTTCTATGCTGAGGTAAAAAATACGAAAGCCTTAATATAAATAACATAAAATATATCAATATGACAGCAATTGAAGTGGTAACAGCTTATTCAGAAGCGCTTTCACAAGGAGACTTCCCAACCGCATTTTCACATTTTAGTCCTGATGCAAAATGGCATCAACCGGGAAATCATCAGTTTTCAGGAACAAAAACCGGGCTCGAAGCGATTGGAAAAATGTTGGGAGATATGATGAGTACCACACAAGGTTCTCTGGTGATCAATCCAACAGGTGCTCTGATGTCGAATGGCAATTTAATATCATTCCCGGTTCGTTTCACCGGCAAAAATGGCGACAAAATCATAGATATGAATGGTGTCGATTTATTTGAAGTTCTAGACGGAAAAATTGTACAGGTTTGGCTTTTTTCTGAAGACCAAACTGCTGAAGACGCCTTCTGGGCTTAATTCAGAATACTCCTGAAATCTATTCGACAGTTTAATTTCTTATTGGCTTAAGCTGTCGTTTTGTTTTTCACAGTTGCAGATCCAAACTTGTTTTCTGCTCAAATCAATTAAATAAAAAACTAGATCCGCTCCCGATATTCTTTGGGAGCAACACCTAAAACTTTTTTCACATACCGTGTAAAAAACGACCGGCTCGAAAATTCCATTTGGTCTGCGATTTCTGAAATATTGAGATCTTTGTTCTGTAAAAGCATCATAATTCGTTCTCTGGCATTGCGCTGTATCCATTCCGAAGCCGTTATGCGGGTATTTATCTTGCAGATATAATTAAGATATTTTGGTGTGATGTTCAATTTATCACTGTAAAACTGCACTTCCCGTTGTTTCATACAGTGTTCCTGTACCAACTGTATAAAGCGTTCGTACAATGTTCCGCTCTGCATACTTCTTTTCCTTCTGTCGAGCTCATCTTCAAAAATGTGCCACATTTCCAGCAGGAAAATCTGCATCTGAAGTTTCAGTATTTCATCATAAAAACGATGGTTTGTTTCCTGCGATTTATTGTACAGCAATTGAAAATTCTTCAAAATCTTCTCCCTGTCTTCCTGATCAGGATGCAGAATTGGATTTTCTTTGGAATGGATGATGCTGTCAATACTCGCCGTTGCACTGGGCAGATTCGAAGTCAGTAAGTCTTTGTCAACAAACAAGACGGTGGCTTTAAAATTTTTAGATAAAATCAAATCCGAAACATTTATTCCTGCAAGCCAAAAGATAAACTCTCCTTTTTTGCCGGTATACTGCTTTCCGTTGAAGATAAATTTTATTACTCCGGTCTGACAGAAAATGTGCGTATGAAATTTAATATAAAAATCATCTTGAAACTGATCTACCGAAGATGCTTTGCAGAGTATAACTTTTTGATGATCTGTCATATTTCCTAAAATAAAAGATGATATGAGAATAAGTGATATTTGACATTAATTGCGATATAAATGTAATAAAACTCTGACAGATTACACTCAATTTTGTTATATAAAATTTAAAAATGCAGACAAAAGATATTTTTGAAAGGCTAACTGATGGAGAAATCATTGCGCCAAACTACCCGGAAGCTTTTAGGATGCTTGAAGCTTCTTTTGCAACTAAGAAACTGTTGCTTCAAATGAATAATGCCACAGAACCGGAAGAGATAAGGAACTTCCTGAGCCAGATTACAGGAAAACCCATTCACGAAAGCGTCAATCTTTTTACACCTTTGTACATCAATTACGGCAAAAATATATCAGTCGGAAAAAATGTTTTCATCAATTTTGACTGTGTTTTCCTAGACTTAGGCGGAATTACCATCGAAGATAATGTTTTTATCGCTCCCAAAGTGAGTTTGCTTTCGGAAGGACATCCAACCTCTGCTGATGACCGTCATTCTTTAATTCCCAAAGCCATTCATATCAAAAAAAATGCGTGGATTGGAGCCAACGCCACCATTTTGCCAGGCGTAACAGTTGGCGAAAATGCAGTTGTAGCTGCAGGAGCAGTAGTTTCTAAAGATGTTCCCGACAATGCAATTGTGGGCGGTATTCCTGCGAAAGTTATTAAGAGTGTTCAACCTTAGAAAAGTTAATGATGAAAATGAAAACTTTGATAGCGGTTTTGACACTTTTTACCTTTTCGTTTGGCACCGCAAGTTGCAGTAAAGATGACGACAAAATGCCTACGGAAAATAATGGCGACGGAAATATTAATCCTTCAACAACAAAAATGAAAATTACGATCGGAACGGCAGTTTTTACTGCAACATTATACGACAACCCAAGTGCTAATGCCTTTAAAGCGAGCTTACCACTCACCATCAATATGACTGAATTGAATGGAAATGAAAAATATTATGATCTGCCAAATCCACTTCCGACAAATGCGTCGGCTGGTGGTGATCTTAAGGTTGGCGACTTAATGCTTTATGGCAACAACGTGCTGGTGCTTTTCTACAAGAATTTAAATACGACTTACAACTACACAAAACTGGGATACCTTGATAATCCAAACGGACTTGCTTCTGCTTTGGGTGCCGGAAATATAACTGTAAAATTTGAAATTAATTAAAATCAAATCATTGTGAAAAATAGTTTAAAATTGGCTTTGGCGTTTACAGTTTCTGTATTCACAATGGCTTGCAGTGAAAATAAAAATCAGGAAAAATTAATTTCCGATAGAAATGAATTGGCCCAAATTTTCCCAAAAGGTGAAAAAGGTTCAGAAGATCTATTTACAGGAAATGCGTTCAATATCGGTTTGGTAGATGCAGATTCTACTTTAACAACAGCGGTTGGCAACGTGTATTTCGAGCCTGGAGCTAGAAGCAATTGGCACAGACATCCTGCGGGTCAAATCTTAATAATTACCGATGGAGTTGGTTATCATCAAATCGAAGGTCAACCCATTGAAATCATTAAAAAAGGCAGCGTGGTAAAATGTCCGCCAAACGTTCGCCATTGGCACGGAGCCAGTGCTGATGTAGGTTTGCAGCAATTATACATTGTTCCCAACACGGAAAAAGGAATTGTAAATTGGGAAGAAGCAGTAACCGACGAGCAGTATTCCATTAATAAAAAAATAACCGGAACACGATGAAAAGAGCATTGGCAATCGCAATATTGTTTCTACTGTCAGGACAATTATTTGCACAAAAAATAAAATCAAATTCAGAAAAAATGAACACATCAAAAGAACATTATACCTTCCAGTTAAGCGATAAAGTAACGCGTCAGAAAGTAAGCTTCAAAAACCGTTATGGCATCACGCTTTCGGGCGATTTCTACCTTCCAAAAAGTGCAGGAAACGAAAAATTATCAGCAATAGCCATCAGCGGACCTTTTGGAGCGGTGAAAGAACAATCGTCTGGTTTGTACGCCAATCAAATGGCAGAACGTGGTTTTGCGGTTGTCGCATTCGACCCTTCGTACACTGGCGAAAGTGGAGGCGAACCAAGAAACTTGGCTTCACCCGAAATTAATACGGAAGATTTTAGTGCTGCGGTTGATTTTTTAGGCATTCAAAAAAATATCGACACAAACAACATCGGAATTATCGGTGTTTGCGGCTTTGGTGGTTTTGCCCTGAATGCGGCGGCTATCGACAAACGCGTAAAGGCTGTGGCTGCCTCAACAATGTATGATATGACAAGGGTGATGTCGAAAGGTTATAATGATGTAGTTACGCTTGAACAGAGAACCAAAACATTGGAAGATTTGGGTGCTCAACGTTGGAAAGATGCTGAAAAAGAATCATTTGCCTACGGACCGGAATCCAACAAAGCTTTGACAGCCGATGCACCACAATTTCTGAAGGAATACTACGATTATTACCGCACAGCCAGAGGATATCACGAGCGTTCGGTAAATTCCGGGAACGCCTGGACTGCAACGACACCACTTTCATTTATGAATATGCCGATTTTGACTTACATCAAAGAGATTTCGCCAAGACCTGTTTTGATTATTGCAGGCGAAAAAGCACATTCACGATATTTTAGTGAAACGGCTTATCAGAATGCCAGCGAACCAAAAGAATTAGTGATCGTTCCCAACGCTGTTCACACCGATTTATATGATAAAGTAGATGTGATTCCGTTTGATAAGCTGGAAAGTTTCTTTAAAACGAATTTGAGATAAATTGTAAGAAATTAAAAGGTCTGTTTGCAGTTGGCAGATAGACTTTTTTGTTTCTGTGAAATCAGTAAAAATGGTAAGCAATACAGTAATAAGTATATCCGTATCCAGAATTCTTTTGCCGAACTTTGTTGGTTAAATTAAGATAATAAAAATTTTACACTAATAATTCTTTTAATGTTGGCTCAGTTTCTGCCGGCACAAAAAACAAATAATCAAAATAAGATGAATCCAAACATTCCCAAACTAAGTGATTTTCCGACAGGCGAAGAAAACACTGCTTTTGAAAAATATTTTACCGGTAAATCTTATCTGGCCACGCTCACAAGCAACAAAGATTTAAATGTTCCCCTTTCCAATGTGACTTTTGAACCCGGTTGCCGCAACAATTGGCACAGTCATACCGGCGGACAGCTTTTGATTGTCGTTGGTGGCGAAGGTTTGTACCAGGAAAGAGGAAAAAGGGCACGCCATCTGAAAGTTGGAGATGTTGTTGAAATCGCTCCAAATATCGAGCATTGGCACGGTGCAACGGCAAATAGTTGGTTTTCACATCTGGCAACGAACGGCAATCCGCAGAAGAATGAAAATACTTGGCTGGAAGCTGTTTCAGATGAAGAATACGCAAATGCCAATCAAAAATAATAGTGATGATTAAAAGCAAATTTTTTCACTGGATTATTCTGTTTTCCCTAACATTAATCTTTACAACAATGAATGCACAAACAGCGAGAGAAATTCAAACTTTAAATCCGAAAGAGCAGAGCCTTGTAAAGATTTCTGCATCCACGGCGACTGGAAATTCAGAACATTTAAAATTAGATTTAAATAAAGGATTGGATGAAGGTTTAACGATTAATGAAATTAGAGAAGCACTCACGCAGCTGTATGCTTATTGTGGTTTTCCTAGAAGCCTAAATGCAATTAATACCTTTAAAACTGTTTTGGATGAAAGAAAATCAAAAGGAATCAAAGACAACGAAGGAAAAAAAATCGTTGTTGAAAATAATGTTGCAGATAAATATGAGCAAGGCAGAAAAACGTTGGAAGTCCTAACGAAAACTCCGCAATCTAAACCAGCACCAGAATTTGGAGAATTTGTTCCTCGAATTGACGCATTTCTGAAAGAACATTTGTTTGCAGATATTTTTGTGAGCGATGTTCTGAGTTTTCAGCAGAGAGAATTGGTTACCATTTCTGCTTTGGCTTCATTGTCGGGCGTTGAATCTCAATTACAATCGCACATTACTATGGGGAAGAATACTGGAATTACGGAAAATCAATTGGTACAATTGGCAGATCTGATACAGGAATCAGTCAGTAAAACTCAGGCCAATACAGTCCGGAAAATCCTCGGAAAACCACTGGTCCCAATTATCGAAAATGATATGATGATTCGAATCTCAGAAATCGAAATTGTTCCAGAATTTTTAGAAGAATACAAATCTATTCTGAAAGAGGAAGCTTCGGCTTCGGTAAAATTGGAGAAAGGGGTGATTGCTATTTTCCCAATGTATGAGCACAAAAATCCGACTCAGATTAGAATCGTCGAAATCTATGCTGACAAAGATGCGTATCAGTTTCATTTGCAGACGCCACATTTTCAACACTACAAAACTTCCACTTTGAAAATGGTAAAATCATTAAATCTAATCGATATGGAAAGCCTTGACAGAGAAACGATGTTATTGATATTCAGTAAAATAAAATAATCAGGAATGAGCGAAATATTTTTGCACTGGTTACATTTGAACCTTTATACCTGAGAAAGTGGGAAATAACAAGCAAATTTTGAAGAAGAATTTAAAATATTCTTCCAATAGAATTTAAAATAGCGATGAGGTTTCTTGTCGCTATTTTTTTGTTTTAATATCAGAAAATCGATTCTTCAGTTTTGGTAGTGAAAAGTTCCAGAAACTTCATGCCGCGGTAAGAGTTTCCTTTGGGATTTAGTTTCGGACTCCAAACGGTGATGACATATCTTCCAGGAAACAAAGCGACAATTCCGCCGCCAACGCCACTTTTTCCGGGAAGTCCAACTCGGAAAGAGAATTCGCCGGATTCGTCGTAAAAACCGCAAGTCTGCATTATCGCATTTACTCTTTTGGTCTGGCTTCTGGTCAGGATTTCTTTGTTGTCTGAGATCTTTTTGCCGCCATTAGCAAGGAATGTGAAAGCATTGCAGAGTTCCAAAGTATTCATTTCCACGGAGCAGATTAAACTGTAGAGATTTAAGACTTCATCAGGATCATTTTTAATATTTCCTAATGATTTGATGAAGTTGCAAAGTGCTGCGTTGCGGAAACCAATTTTCAGTTCGCTCTCTGCAACAGTTTCATGATAATTGATGGTTTGAGAATCTGTAATATCCCGGATGAAACTCAGAAATTCCTTCTCAGGATCATCAAATAAATCAATTAAAATATCAGAAATGACTAAAGCACCCGCATTGATAAAAGGATTTCTGGGAATGCCGTTGTCAGATTCCAGCTGCACGAGAGAATTAAAAGGATTTCCTGAAGGTTCAACATCCACGCGTTCCCAAATTTTCTCATCAATATCCCTGTAAACCAAGCAGAGCAGGAGCACTTTGGAAATACTCTGGATCGAAAATCTGGTTTGATGATCGCCACAACTGTAATTTTCGCCGCTAATTAATTTAATGGAAACCGCAAAATGATCAGGATTAACATTGGCAAGTTCCGGAATGTAAGATGCGACTTCGCCCGGATTTTCTTCATTTTTGATCTGACGAAAAACACGTTCGATAATAGTCTGATATTGCTGGCTCATTTTTATAATTAAGTTTCCAAATGTATGAATTAGATTAATTCACATTCACTTTTTTTATTCTAATTTCTAAAATCTAATCTCTAACATCTTCATAAAAAAAAGCACCCTTCGAAAAGAGTGCTCAAGAAAATAAAAACCTTAAAAATTAAAAAAAATTATAATGATACCCCTCTTTTCCAAGGGATAAATACATCCTGTTTCAGCTGATCTGCTTTCGTTTCTACGTTTCCGCTCGCCAGTTCTATAATATAATCTACGATCTCCTCACCAACTTCCTGAATGGTTTTTTCGCCAGTGATCACAGTTCCTGCATTCACATCGATGATGTCGGACATTCTGCCGATAAGTGCTGTATTGGATGATATTTTCACAACCGGTGCGATTGGATTTCCCATCGGATTTCCCAGACCTGTCGTGAATAAAACGACTGTTGCGCCAGATCCTACCAATCCTGTGGTACATTCGGCGTCGTTTCCTGGCGTGTTCAAAAGGTTAAGGCCTGGTTTTGAAATATACTCGCCGTAATCCAAAACATCCACGATTGGCGCCGTTCCTCCTTTTTTGGAAGCGCCGGCAGATTTCATCGCATCGGTGATCAATCCATCTTTAATATTTCCGGGAGAAGGGTTCATGTCAAATCCTGAACCGGCATCCACAACGGATTTTTCAAAAGCTTTCATCAATGATAAAAATTTATCAGCTTTTTCCTCATCTACACATCTGTTCATCAATTCCTGCTCTACGCCGCACAATTCCGGGAATTCTGCCAAAATTGTTTTTCCGCCCAATGCTGCAAAAATATCGGAGACTATTCCCAAAGCAGGATTTGCAGATATTCCTGAGAATCCATCAGATCCACCACATTCCAGACCAATGCTGATTTTTGAAACCGGCGCAGGCTGACGTTGGATCTTATTGGCTCTTTTAATGGCTTCAAAAGAATCCTTAATTACCATCTGGAACATTTTATCCGTCGTTCCGATTTTCTGTTGTTCGAAAACCAGAATTTCTTTATCATTATTCGGGCTCATTTCTTTCAAAGCATTCTGAAAAATATCAACCTGAAGATTTTGGCAGCCTAAACTTAGAACCGTTGCACCAGCCACATTCGGGTTGTTCACGTAACCAGCAAGCAATTTTGCCAACAATTCAGAATCCTGACGAATTCCGCCGCAACCACCCTGGTGATTGATAAATTTCACTTCGATATTGTCCAGAAGATTCTCATTTCTAGAAGTGTCTTCAAGTTCTTCCACGTTTTTTTCTTCAATTAAAGAACGTAAAAAATTCTTGTACGACACTTCTTTTTTCGGTAGCAATTCGTTTTCGAAAATATCTTTCAGCTTCTCAATATTCTTGTTTTCACAGAATACCAAAGGGAAAAACAACCACACATTTTTGGTTCCTACTTGCCCGTCAGAGCGGTGGTAGCCGTTGAAGGTTTTATCTTTCCATTTATCTACATTAGGCGGCGTCCAGCCAAGATCTCCTGTTTTTTTGAAAACCGGTTCACTTTGGTGTTTTACATTTTCAGTGGTGATCACTTCGCCCTTTTGGATCGTTTGATTGGCTTTCCCCACCACAACGCCGTACATGATGATTTGGTCTCCGGCTTCGAAATGTTCGCCCGCAAATTTATGTTTAGCTTTTGTATCCGTTAAAACATTATAAATCGCTCCGTCGAGATCAACGATTTCGCCTGCGTAAAGATCCATCAGTGCAACGACTACGTTGTCTTTTGGATTTACTTTTAATACTTTTTTCATAATTTTTAAGTATTTAAAAATTAATTGTTTGTCATTTAATAATTATTGGGGCAGCTTAATCCGCCTTCCACTCCCAATCTTTTTTGCAAGACGATTTCAGTTTAAAAAGAACTCGTGTACACGCAAAAAAGGATTTCCGTTCAAGTCGGGCTGCGGATTTGTCAGTTCTTTCACACACTCAGAATGAATAGATGTCTATCAACCTTTGTCAGGCTGAGGTTCTCGAAGCCAAATAAAGACTATTGAATGAAATTTTTATAACCTTGTTCGATTCCGTTCGCATCGATTTCTTTTAATGCTTTTGTCACAGCTTCCGCTAATCCAGGAATTTGTGTCAGATCCTGATCCCAGAAACTGGTTTCAGATAGAGTTGCTTTTACAACTTCGCCAAGATCGTTGGTTGACCAGATTGCTTTAAATCTGTCCAAAACAGGTGCGTCATCCATCACTGGAAGCGTTTTTCCGTTGAATTCACCTTGGTAAAATCTGATCAATGCTGCAAGAGCAAACGTCAGATTGGTTGGCAATTCTTTTTTGTCGGCAACATATTGCAACAAACTTGGCAATACTCTCACTTTGAATTTCGCAACCGAATTCAATGCAATACTGGAAAGCTGGTGTTTCAAAAATGGATTTCTGAATCTGTCAAAGACTTCCTCAGCGAAAGCCGTCAACTCTTCTTTTGAAAGATCTAAGGTTGGGATGATCTCGTTGTAAACCGTATCAGAAATAAATTTTCCTGCGAATTCTGCATCGATCGCTTCTTTCACTGTTTCTTTTCCGTCCAGGATTGAGAATGCCAACATTGCTGTGTGAGCGCCATTCAGGATTCTTACTTTTCTGGTTCTGTAAGGTGTGATGTCATCAACAATTAAAACCTGATCATCGATTTTATCGAAAGGAATTTTAGCTCTCAGTTTGTCATCACCTTCGATTACCCAAAGTAAAAATGCTTCGCAAACCACCATCAGATTGTCATCGTAATCAAATTTAGCTTCGTATTCGTCTTTTTCTTCTCTTGGATATCCCGGTACAATTCTGTCTACTAATGTGTTGTGGAAAGAGTTGCTGTTTTCTACCCAATTTGCAAAACCTTCTTCAAGGTTCCAAAGTTGAGCGTATTGAAGGATGTATTTTTTTAAAGTCAATCCATTATTCTCGATCAATTCACAAGGAATGATATGAAGGCCTTTGTCCTCAGCACCATTGAAATGTTTGAATCTTTCATAAAGGAAAGCGGTTACTTTTGCAGGGAAATTCTTGTGAGGTCCGGCTTCCAAAGTTGTTTCGGACTCGTCAAAAGCGATTCCGGCTTCTGTTGTATTTGATAAAATGAATTCCAGATCTTCACCTTTCGCCAGATCAAGATATTCCTGATAATGCGTGTAAGGACTTAATGATCTTTGGATTGCTGAGATTACTCTCTGGTCGTCCACAATTTCTCCTTTTTTCACGCCTCTTACGAAAAGTGTGTAAAGGTTATTTTGTTCTTCCAGCATATCTACAAGTCCGCCCTGAGTTGGCTGAATAACAGCTACACCAGCGTTGAAATCTGCTTCTTTGTTCATTTTGTCGATCAGATAATCAACGAATGCACGAAGGAAATTGCCTTCTCCGAATTGTAAAAATTTTATAGGAAGTTTCTCAGTCAGACCTGAGTTTTCACGGTTTAGTTTAGTTTTTGTTTGATATTCCATTTCTTTATTCTTTAAATTTTAATAAACCTTGTGAAGGTTTTCTTTTTTTGGCTAGCTATTGTTTTGAACACTAAGTTCACAAAGTCTTTTTTATTGCAGTGTTTTAAGGTTCACAAAGCCGCTTCGCTTATATAAGCTTTCTTTGATCCGAATCACTCGCAGCCCGACTTGAACGGAAATCCTTTTTTGCTTTTACTCAAGTTCTATTAAACTAAAAACCGGGAGCAAAAAAGATTGGGAGTGGAAGGCGGAAAAGCTGCCCAAATATTTCTTGTTATTATTTATAAATCCGTCACTGGTTTGTAAACCGGAACGAGCGATTTCATAACTACCCAACCGATAAGGTAAACCACGGCACAGATTGAAAATATGATGAAATAACCAGCTTCTTCGCCTTTGAATCCCATAAATTCCATCTGCGTTGTCCCTGCAAAATCGAATAAAACGCCCGATCCTTTGTTGATAATCAGCGATCCGACTCCGCCCGCCATTCCACCAATTCCGGTGATCGTTGCGATGGCTTTTTTCGGGAACATATCGCCAACGGTTGACATAATATTGGCTGACCAGGCCTGATGACCTGCGCCTGCAATTCCGATAATGATAACCGGGAGCCAGAAAGAATAATTTCCTAACGGTTGTGCAATTAGCGCCAACAGTGGGAAAAATGCAAAAATCAACATTGCTTTCATTCTTCCTGCATAAGGATCCATTCCTTTTTTATTGATGAAATAGGATGGCAACCAACCTCCGATGATCGATAATAATGTAATCGTGTAAAGGACGAAAATTGCTGCCTGACCAACGCCGTCGCTGGATTTGATTCCGTAAACCGAACTCAGATATGCCGGAGTCCAGAACATATAAAACCACCAAACGCCGTCTGTCATAAACTTTCCGAAAGCAAATGCCCACGTCTGTTTGTATTTGAAACATTGTGCGAATGATACTTTTTTGTTCACGCTCAATTCTTCTTCCAAACCGTGATCCTGCTGGATATATTCTAGTTCGGAGACACTCATTTTTGTGTTGTGTTCCGGCTTTTTATAAATGAAAACCCAGAATCCCATCCATACAAATCCTAAGATTCCGATGATGATGAATGACATTTCCCAGCCCCATTTTTCAGCAATTCTTGGGATTAACAATGGCGCAGATAAAGCACCGACAGCCGCTCCGGAATTGAAGATACTTGTGGACAAAGCTCTGTCTTTCTTAGGGAAATATTCGGCAGTTGTTTTGATAGCGGCAGGGAAATTTCCTGCTTCACCAACAGCTAAAACAAACCGTGCAAAGATGAAAAGCATCACACTCGTACTTCCAACCAACGCTACATTATCTACAGTTTTGATGATTTCTTTTGATTCTTCAAAACCTACAAACCAGTTTCCTGTAAGGATTCCAGATGCTGCAATGCCACAATAGGCGTGTAAACAGGCACCAACAGACCAAACGCCAATGGCCCAAAGAAAACCTTTTTTGGTATCCATAAAATCTACAAACTTCCCTGCAAACAACATACTTACAGCGTAGAAAATGGAGAATAATGCGGTGATGTTTCCGTAATCGTTATTATTCCAATGAAACTCCGGCTGGATAAAATCTTTCCAAGTCAGAGAGAGTACCTGTCTGTCCAGATAATTGATACTTGTTGCCGCAAAAAGGAGGGCACAAATTCCCCATCTGTAATTGGTAGTCGGTTTTGAAGGTATGGTTTGATTCATTGTAATTTGGTTTGCCTGTGTTTTTATTTAAGAAGCTTTTATTGATTTAATAATCTCTAAAACTTTTACTGTTTCGTTCTCAATAGTCGTGTAGTCTTTGGCAGCCATCAATTCTTTGCTGACTAATTTGCTTCCCATTCCAACTGCAGAAACGCCTGCATTGAACCAGCTTTCGATACTTTCTTTTGTGGTGTCAACGCCGCCTGTCGGCATAAATTTCAGATTTGGGAAAACATCTTTTATAGCGCTCATAAATCCGGCTCCTAAAGCATTTCCCGGGAATAATTTTACGAATGTCACGCCAGCCGTTTCAGCAGCGATGATTTCCGTTGGTGTCATACAACCGGGGCTGTAAAGTAGATGCTTTGAGATCAAAAATTCTGCAACTTCAGCTACAAATCCTGGGCTTATAAAGAAATCTGCGCCAGCTTTTTCGTATTCTTCAGCTTGTTTAAGATTTTTTATCGTTCCGATTCCGAGAAGCATTCCCGGCATTTCCTCATTTCTGAGTTCTACCATTTTGGTGAAATTGCTCAATGCAAATTCGCCTCTGCTTGTATATTCTACAGCGCGGATTCCGGCTCTGTAAAGTGCTTTCAGTATGTCTAAAGTTACCGTTTCGTCTGCGTTGTAATACAAAGGCAGAAGGCCTTGATTGATGATCGCATTGGTAACTAATTGGATTTTTGTCATTTTTTCTTAAATTTTTACTTTAAAAACTATTTTTCTGATGTTGCCATCTCCAATCATTGGTGCGTGGACATCATTCGGATAAAAAATAGCAAATTGATTATCGTTTAATTGGAAAAACATATCCGGATCATCATTGTAAAAAAGAACATCTTTTTCTGCATCGTATTCTCCGATTGGGTTTTTGCATTTCTGCCTTGGTTTCCAACCAATATTTTCTGTTCCCTTCAGACAAATTTGGATATCAATATTTTGATTGTGGCATTCGAATTTGGAAAGACTTTCTTCTTTTGTTTTGGCCATTTCATCAAAAACAATCATTTTAAGACCTTCCTGAATCTCTGTCACTCCAACTTCCAAAGAATCTAAATTATTGGTTTTCAAATAGTCGAAAGCTGTCTTAAATGATGGATTCAGCAAAAAATACTGAGAAGCGTTTTCTAAAGTATCTATAATCATTTTTGTCTGAATTATCTCTTGATTCTTCCGCCCTTATCGCCATTCATCACATCCAAAATATCTGATGCGCTGCAATGATTAATGTCACCTGGAACGGTATGTTTGATGGCACAAGCTGCGTTTCCAAACTTAAGTGCGGTTTCATCATCGAAGTTTAATAAGCCGTAAATCAAACCTGCTGCGAAAGCATCTCCGGTTCCAATTCTGTCTACAACCTGAAGGATTTCAATTGGTTCAGATTCGAAGTAAGTTTCGTTTGCCCAAGTTCTTCCCTGGGTTTCCTGCGTACTAGCGCTGGCACCGACTCTCACTTTGTCGAATATCTTTTTGATGGAAGGCATTTGCTTCTGAAACTCTTTACAAGCTTCGATGAAACTTTCTTTATCAGAAGAGAATTTTGTTCCGATGATTTCGTTGATTTCATTCACACCACCGATGAAAATAGTGGAGTAGGACACCAATTCTTTCAAAACTTCGAAGCCTTCTTTTCCGTATTTCCAAAGGTTGGAACGGTAAGCTGGATCAGCTGTTATTTCGATTCCTTTTTCGTTGGCAGTTTGCAAACCTTTCTTCAAAGCGATGTATGCATTTTCCGAAATTCCAGGAGAGATGCCTGTCCAATGGAAATAATCTGCACCTTCCAAAGCTTTTTCCCAATCAATCTGGTTTGGATTGATGTTCGCAAAAGAACCATTTAAACGGTTGTAAGCAATTCTGGAAGCGCGAACAGATGAACCAACTTCCAGGAAATATAATCCCAAAGGATGTTCGTTTTTTGCAATATGTGTGGTATCGATTCCATAACTTTTGATGGAAGCTAACGCAGATTCTCCCACAAAATCGTCGGAAACTACGCTCACGTGTTTTACGTCACAGCCCATTGTTGCAAGCGATGCCGCAACGTTGAGTTCTGTACCTCCGAAAAAGAATTCCATCTCGTTGCTTTGCTTCATCATCCTGTTGTTGGCAGGCGACAATCGCATGATCACTTCTCCAAAGCTTACTACTTTGCCCATTAATCTAAATTTATTTTAAGAATCAAGATACAAGAATCGAGATTCCGGTTTTTTTAATTATTTAATAAAATCTTCTCTGTGCGGGCTGAAAACATCAACCAAAATGCCGTCTTCCATACATTCTACGCCGTGAACGACATTTGAAGGAACGAAAAATGAATCTCCTTTTTTCAAAACCGAAATATCTTCTCCGATGTTCACTTCGAATTTTCCTTCAGCAACGTAAGTTACCTGAATGTGCGGATGTTTGTGCTTGTAACCAATTCCTCCTTTTTTGAAACGAACGTTGACCATCATTACAGAATCGTCGTAACCAACGATTTGGCGGTCGATGTAGTCATCTATTTTTTTCCATTCTGTGGAATCGGATTTGTAGAATATTTTTGAGGTTTGTTCTGTTTTCATTTTTTTTGTTTTAACGCAAAGTCGCAAAGGTTGATTTGCAATTTGTTGTTTTTAAGTCGCAAAGTCCTTCGACTCCGCTCAGGATGACATTTTTAATAATTTTATTTTCAATTTTGTCATTCCGTAGGAATCTCGATTGTTAAGATTGATTTCGTCGAACCACTTCGTTAGGTTTCCTACGGAATGACAAATATTGTTTTTTTATGTTACTGCTTCTTCTATGCTGAATCTGCAGCCCGACTTGAGCGGAAATCCTTTTTTGCTTATACTAATTTCTATTGAAATGAAATCTCCTGCAAAAAAGATTGGGAGCGGAAGGCGGATAAAGCTGCCCAAATTATTATTCTTATTTTAGAAAGTGAAATAGTCTTTTGCGTTGTTGTAGCAAATGTCTGAAACTATTTTTCCTACTAAATCCATATCTTCCGGAAGTTCGCCGGATTCGATTTCGTTTCCTAACAGGTTGCATAAAACTCTGCGGAAATATTCGTGTCTTGGGAACGAAAGGAAGCTTCTGGAATCGGTCAGCATTCCTACGAATGTGCTGATTAATCCCATATTGGAAAGGGCGTTCAGCTGTTTTTCCATTCCGTCTTTTTGATCCAAAAACCACCATCCGGAACCGAATTGTACTTTTCCTTTTACAGAACCATCGTTGAAATTTCCGATCATTGTGGCCATAATTTCGTTGTCGGCAGGATTCAGATTGTAGATGATGGTTTTGGTCAATTTATCTTTGGAATCCAATGTATTCAGAAATTTTGAAAGGTTTACAGCCTGACTGAAATCGCCGATGGAATCCCAACCTGTGTCTGGACCAAGAACTTTCAACATTCTTGCATTGTTGTTTCTCAACGCACCCAAGTGATATTGCTGAACCCAACCAAATGAATGGTAAGTCTCGCCCAAAAACAACAGAATTGCTGTTTTGAATTGCTCAATTTGGTGAGGTGTCAAAGTTTCTCCTCTTCTCTTAATTTCAAAGATCGAGTTGATTTCTGAATCTGTGAACGTTTCGAAAGAAATATTGTTCAATCCGTGGTCACACAATCTGCATCCGTTGGCGTGAAAGTATTCTATTCTTTTGACCAGTGCATCCTGTACATCCTTGTAAGAATTAATTTCGATGCCTGCAGATTTCCCTAATTTATCGATGTAAGAATTGTAATCCTCATTATCAATCAAAATCGCTTTGTCAGGACGGAAAGCAGTGCTCACCGTGATTCCGATATTGTTTTGTTTGATTGTCTGATGATATTCCAAAGTATCAATCGGGTCTTCTGTTGTACAAACCGTTTCCACATTTCTCATTTTCAACAAGCCGTGAACAGATTTTTCAGGCGTTTGAAGTTGAGCAGATACATTTTCGTAAACCTGATCTGCGTTTTTTTCATTAAGCAAATCGTAAACGTCAAAATATCTGGCCAATTCCAAATGCGTCCAATGGAATAAAGGATTTCTCAAAGTATTCGGAACCGTTTTTGCCCAGGCTGCAAATTTTTCTTTGTCAGAAGCGTCTCCGGTAATGAATTTTTCGTTCACGCCCATCGTTCTCATTGCTCTCCATTTGTAATGATCACCACCGATCCAAACCTGAGTAATGTTCTCAAACTGGCGGTTTTCTGCGATCTCTTTTGGAGGCAAATGGTTGTGATAATCGATGATCGGCTGTTTTTCTGCAAAATTGAAATACAACTCTTCAGCGAATTTATTCTTTAATAAAAATGTATCTGTGATGAAAGGTTTTGTACTCATAACTAGAGGTTAGATGTTAGACTTTAGAAATTAGATTTAAAATCGAGTCTAATATTTATTGTTATTAATATTATTCGTTGGAAGGTTTTCCGATGGTTGCGAGGATTCCGCCGTCAACGTAGATGATCTGTCCGTTGATGAATTGACTTGCTTCTGAGGCTAAGAAAATGGCGGTTCCTGCAAGATCTTCGGGATTTCCCCAGCGGCCTTCCGGCGTTCTGCTGATGATAAATTCGTTGAAAGGATTGCCATCAACCCGGATTGGTTCAGTTTGAGACGTTGCAAAATATCCGGGACCGATTCCATTCACCTGGATGTTGTGTTTTGCCCATTCTGTCGCCAGATTTTTGGTCAGCATTTTCAGTCCGCCTTTTGCCGAAGCGTAAGCCACGACGTTGTCACGGCCCAATTCGCTCATCATAGAACAGATGTTGATGATCTTTCCGGATCTTCTTTTGATCATATTTCTCGCCACCAGTTGTGACATAATGAAAGGTCCGGTTAAATCTACATCGATCACTTTTCTGAACTCGGAAACTTCCATTTCCAGAGCAGGAACTCTTTTGATGATTCCGGCGTTATTAATAAGGATGTCAATCTGTTTGTGATTTGCTTCGATTTCAGCTACTTTTTCGGCAGCGATTTTTTCGTCAGTTACATCAAAAATATAACCTGTTGCTTTGAAACCTTTGAATTGATAATATTTGATAGCTTCTTCAAGTTTAGATGGAGTAGTGCTCGTTACAACAAGTTCTGCACCTGCGGATCCCAAACCTTCTGCCATTGCCAAACCAAGACCGTGTGTTCCGCCGGTGATTAAAGCTACTTTTCCTCTTAAGTCGAATAAATTTGTCATTTAAAAATATCGTTAAAAAAGTATTTCAATTTCTCGGTGATTTAGCAGATTAGGCAGATTTTAAAATTGCGCGATTTGCTAAATCTGCGAGAGTTAATACTTATTAAATTAAATTATTTTAATTCGTCCGTTTTTACAGCATCCATATCGCCGTAATCCATATTTTCTCCTGCCATTCCCCAAATGAAAGTGTAATTTGCAGTCCCGACACCTGAATGGATAGACCATTCCGGAGAGATCACTGCATCTCTGTTTTTCAGGAAAATGTGACGCGTCTCCGATGGTTGTCCCATAAAATGTGAAACCGTTTGACCTTCTTCCAAATCGAAGTAGAAGTAAGCTTCCATTCTTCTGGTGTGGGTGTGGGAAGGCATTGTGTTCCAAACACTTCCTTCGTGCAATTCAGTCATTCCCATTTGAAGCTGGCAGGTTTCCAGAACGCTGTTGACAATTAATTTGTTGATGGTTCTTCTGTTTGCATATTTTGCATCGCCTAATTCTACGATTTCTGCTTCAGCTTTAGTAATCTTTTTTGTTGGAAAAGCCTGATGAGCCGGTGCAGAATTGATATAGAAATAAGGTTGTTCGCCGTTTATAGCTTCAAAGATTACTTCTTTGTTTCCTTTTCCTATATATAAGGCTTCCTTATTATTAAGTTCGTAAACCGTTCCGTCAACCGTTACTTTTCCTTTTCCGCCAACATTGATGATTCCTAATTCTCTTCTTTCGAGGAAGTACGGCGCTTTCAGTTCATCGATTGTTTCTAAGGTTAAAGCCTGATTTACCGGCATTATTCCACCTACGATTAGGCGGTCATACATTGTGTAAACCAGTTTGATTTGATTTTCTACGAATAAATTTTTGATAAGAAACTCTCTTCTTAGCTCTTCTGTTGTGTAATTTTTAGCATCGTTGGGATGATGCGCGTATCGGAATTCTGATTGAGTCATTTTAATAGGTATAATATGAACAAATGATTAAGTCTGTGTAATCGATTGCATTAATGTTGCATTGATTGGCACGAGAAATAATTTTTGTAAATATAAATATAAATTCTATCTGAGAGACAATAATTTGAATTAATTTTTAAATTGCACGTTATCAGTATTTTATCATCTATATTTTCAATTATTTATGTCCATATATCAATTTAATTGCTAATAATTTTGACCATTTACACTTAATTCTGTGCAATATTGACATTTTTGTTGCTCACTATATAAATTCAGCAATAATACGGTGATTATAGATGTAAATAAGTGATTATTAGTTATATAAAGCTAATTGATAACCGCTTATTTTGATTTCCTTAGTTTAACATAAAATAACACTCAAACGGTTATAAAATTCTTAAAATTTCAAAAAATGCTCATGTTAAGTTAATTTTTGGTTAAGAAAAATGATGATCATTCGCACTTATCACCACTAAAATCAATGCAAAAAATTGTTAAATAATGTTAATTTGTAGAAAGCAACTCTATTCTGTTTAAATTAAATTAAAATATAATATATTCATTTATAGGTTATTGTGATTTAATTAATACAGATCTGTTTTGAAATGTTACAGTAATATTAATAAAATATTTATTTTTTCTGTTTGCCAATTGAAAAATAATCTTAGTTTAGTCGAGTTAAGAAATCGTTAAAAAAATAAGTGCAATCGATTGCATTTTTGATTGAAGCAATTCTGAAACTATATATAAGAAGAAAAAACATTACTAATTTACAAAAACTAAAAAATATCTATGAGTGGTTTAAAACTAGGTATTCAAAGTGCTTTTATTAAAACGACGATAGCATCTGTCTTTTTGCTTCCAGCATTCGGATTGGCTCAGGAGTTAATTAAAGTTTCGGGTAAAATAACTTCCGATCAGAACAAACCTGTACAAGGTGTAGAAGTGACTGTGAGAAATTCCAATTTTTCCACAGTTACCAACCAGGCAGGACGCTATGAGCTGAACGTACCGAAAAATGCAACGCTTGTCATCCGGTCCAAAGGATTTGAAGAGCAGGAGCTTGCAGTAAACGGCAATACAGTGATCAATGCTGTACTGACGAAATTTGATTCCAGCAAAGAGAAAAACATTGACGAAGTAGTCCTGGTAGGATATACGACGGTTTCTAAAAAAGACATTACCAATTCTATCTCCTCCGTAAAAGGAGAGCAGCTGAATGATATGCCGGTAAACAGTGCCGCAGAGGCTATCCAGGGCAGAATGGCCGGTGTACAGGTGACATTTGGTGAAGGTTCTCCGGGATCTGATCCGGAAATCAAGGTTCGTGGTGGTACTTCTATCACTCAGGACAATGCACCTCTGTATATCGTAGACGGTATCCAGATGGATAACGCGCTGTCATTGATCTCGCCAAAGGAAATAGAATCTATCGAAGTGCTGAAAGACGCCTCATCCACTTCTATCTACGGAGCGAGAGGTGCCAACGGCGTAGTGCTTATCACAACAAAAAGCGGTAGAAAAAATACGAAAACAACGGTCAATTATAACGGCTATACGGGAGTTCGTACCATTGCAAAGACTTTGGACGTTATGAGCCCGTATGAATTTGTACAGTACCAATACGAATTGTACAACAGAGAAGGTTATCAGGAACTGGTTGATAAATTTGTCAGCCTCTACGGTCCTTATAATCCTACTCCAGCAACGCCTGACACGCCTGCACAGCCGGGAATAGAGCAGTACAGAACGATCCAGACCAGAGATTGGCAGGAAGAAGTATTCGGGAAAGAGGCATTCAACTTTACACACAATTTGAATATCTCTGGAGGAACTGCTACTTCAGCATTTACTTTGTCCCTCAATCACGTAGAGGAGGACGGGATTATGATCAATTCCGGCTATAAAAGAAATATGGCCAACTTCAAGTACGATTTTGATATCAGCAAAAAATTAAAAGTAGGGTTGACGGCCAGATACAGCCAGACTTTCATCAATGGCGCAGGTACTGCAACAGCAGGTTCCCAGGGAACCAACAGACTCAGAAACGTGATCCGTTACAGACCTTTTGAAAATGGAATAAGTACCGGTGCAGGATCTGACGAGTTTGCAACGGACGACTTTGCAGCAACCAATCTTGTGAATCCTGTATTGCTATCCAACAACGAGATCAAGTATAACAATGCAGACAACCTTTTCCTGAATGGTGTTATCACTTATAACATTTTCAAGGACCTGACTTTCAAAAGTGTGATTGGCTATGTGCAGAATGATCAGGAAATTCAACAATTTTCCGGTCCTAAAACTTATCTGTCAAGAATTAACGCGGATATGTCGGTTGTTCAATTAACTAACAATCAGTCTAGAAGGATTACCAATACCAATACTTTGAACTACAAAAAGAAGATTGGCAACCACAAAATGGATTTCCTTTTGGGTCAGGAAATCGTACAGACAGATGGAAATAGAACTGATATGACAATCAGGTATATACCGACATCATTGTCTGCCAATGCGGCTTTTGCTAATATTATCCTTGCAGCTCCACCAGAAGGATTGAGGCAGGATGCGCCGTATGCAGGCGTATTGCCTCCACAAAGGTTGGCATCATTCTTTGCAAGAGCCAATTATATTTACGATAATAAATATATAGCAACAGTGTCTGTAAGAAGAGATGGATCCAATTCTTTTGGACCTGCAAATAGATGGGCTAATTTTCCATCGGCGTCACTGGCTTGGAAAATTGCGGAGGAGGATTTCCTGAAAGATTCCAGATTGGTAAATGATTTAAAATTGCGTATCGGTTATGGACAGTCGGGGAATGACAGGATTACAGGTTTCCTATATGATACTTTCTATAACCCTTCCAGCCAATATGGATATACAGGAGGGACAGGTATTATTACCGGATCTGCGCCGGGAAATATTCAGCCTAATAAACAAATCAAATGGGAAGCTACAGTTTCTAAAAATGCAGGGATCGATTTTTCTTTGTTTAATAACAAGCTTTACGGATCTGTTGACGCGTACATTACCGATACGAAAGATCTTTTGTTGCTAGCGAAAATTCCTCAGACTTCCGGATATGAATTTCAATATCAGAATTCAGGGAAAACTCAGAATAAAGGACTGGAATTTAGTTTAGGAGCAATCATTGTTAGTAATGAAAACTTCAACTGGAAGACAGATTTTAATATTTCTACAAACAAAAACATTATAAAAGATTTAGGCCCTCTTACACAGTCTGGGACAGATTATTATCTTCAACCTTCAGGATGGGTTAATAACCTGTTTGATTTCAAAGTACAACTTAATCAGCCTGTTGGAATGTTCTACGGCTATGTAACAGAAGGCAGATACGAAATCAGTGATTTTGATTTTAATCCGGCCAACAATACTTACAAATTGAAGGAAGGCGTTCCTACTTCAAGTTCTGTAGCATTAGGAAACAGAGCGGCACAGCCAGGAGACTTAAAACTGAGAGATCTGAACGGAGACGGAATTATTGATACAAAAGATCAAACAGATCTTGGGAATGCCCAACCAAAATTCTATGGCGGTTTCAACCAGACTTTCAAATACAAGAGCTTTGATATGAGCTTGTTCTTCAACTTCTCTGTAGGAAACAAAGTTTATAATGCCAATAAATTGGAATTTACAACCAAATACCAGTACACAGACCAGAATATGCTGGCAGAGATGGCTGACAGATGGAAATGGTTTGACGGCGATCAGAAGATCACAGATCCTGCAGCCTTAGCAGCACTGAATGCCAACACGACAATGTGGACACCAACAGGAGGGAACTATTTCTTGCATTCTTATGCGATCGAGGACGGATCTTTCCTTAGACTGAACAACGTAACACTAGGTTACACATTACCGAAAGATGCATTATCAATGTTGGGAATTACGAACTTCAGAGTTTACGCAACAGCCAACAACGTTTTCACAATTACCGGTTATTCAGGATATGATCCGGAGGTAAGCACCAGAAAAAGTACGCTTACACCAGCAGTGGACTACGCCGCTTTTCCACGAAGCCGATTTTTCTTAACAGGTGTTGATATAACTTTTTAATTCAAAAAAAATGAAACTTAACAGATTAATTTCAATTCTAAGCTGTTTAATCATATTCTTCACATTTACATCTTGTGACGAGTTCTTAGATGCAGAAAACATTTCTAATTCCAACGAAGAACAACAATTTGACAGCACAGCAGACACTTTTACAGCACTGATTGGTGTTTACAATCAGTTGATAGGTGATGACGGATACGGACAGAGACTGAATTTATATTACCCGCAGTCGGGTGACGATTTCAAAACCTCTGGAGACTACAACTGTAATGACAGAAGAGGACTCAGCACATTCGGGCCTTGTACTTCCAATCCGGATCTCAACAAGCCTTTTCTTAAGTTATATTCAGGGATCGAGAGAGCAAATCTTGTCATCAAAAATATTCCTTTGTCTCCGGTTTACCAGACAGGTTCTGCAGCAGAAAAAAAGCTGATGGACCGTTATTTAGGAGAAGCGTACACTTTGAGAGCGCAGTTCTATTATGATCTTATCAAAAACTGGGGCGATGTACCATTGCAGCTAGTACCGTCTTCTGATCTGGAAACAGTTTATCTTGCAAAAACAGACAGAGACGTGATCTACGAGCAGATGCTAACAGATCTTGCAACCGCATCCACTTTGGTTCCTTGGAGATCAGAAGCTACATCCAGCAATACAAGAATTACAAAAGCAGCAGTTAAAGGCCTTAGAGCCAGAATTGCATTGGCAAGAGCGGGATATTCTCTAAGAAGAGATCCAAGAATCATGGCCAAAGGATCTAATTCCCAGATCTATTACAAAATTGCTTATGACGAATGTAAAGACATTATCACAAAAGGTTATCACGCGCTCAACGCCAGTTTTGAAGCGGTGTTCCGAGCATTGCACGACAATACAGAAGATGCAGCACACGAAGTAATCTTTGCAGTGGGAGCATTTGGAGGTAATGCTGCAACAGACAGTAAAATAGGGTACTACAACGGGATGAGACACACTGATGCTTCTTTATGGAAAAGTAGTGGCGGGATCAACGCACTTCCGGTTTACTTCTACGAGTTTGGAAAGTTTGATGTCAGAAGAGATCTTACCGTAGCTTCTATGCAGATCAATGACGCAAATCAGGCGATTCTTGCAACAGGTGTTCTTTGTACAGACGGGAAATATAGAAAATCTTGGACTAATGTGACAGGAACGGCACAAAACCTTGCTATCGACTGGCCAATGATCCGTTACTCTGATATTTTATTAATGTTTGCAGAGGCTGATAACGAAATCAACGGTTCACCATCTGCTGAAGCAGTAAACGCAGTACAGCAAGTCAGAAACCGTGCTTATGCAGGTAACCTGGGACAGGCAGGAACCATCCCGACAGACAAAACAGGATTTTTCAATTATATCGTTCACGAGAGATTGTTGGAATTTGGTGGTGAAGGTCTTAGAAAATATGACCTTATCCGGTGGAATCTTTTGGCAACAAAAATTACTGAGACCAGACAAAAACTTATCCAATTTAGAGAGGGAACCGGGCCATATGCTAATGTACCTTCTGTCTTATATTACAAGGATTCACCTTATGATAAAACAAAAACGGCGCAGGCAGCACTTAACGCAATAGATATTTATGTACCTGCCGGTGTCAATAGAGCCGATGTTTATTATACACCTGCTCCGGGAACTGGGCCAACAGGGTACAAAGCAGCCAACTGGAGAGTTGCGGTGACACTACAATATATCAGTGATCCACTGAAAGGTTATGCTCAGTATTTTGAAGCAAACAGAAAAGAATTGTTCCCGATTTATGATGATATCATCCTTTCGAATTACAATCTAAAACAGGATTACGGTTATTAGAAACCGGATTCTGATCCACTCGAATTTTTAAGTTTTTATATTTTTAATTTTTTTTGAAGTTTCACTCTATCAGAGTTTTATACTCTGGTAGAGCTGATTCTAAGGACCTTGTCGTCTTTAAAAAAAAAATAAACAGCGCTATTATTTAAAATTAGTTAATGTAAAAAGGTTTGTAGAAGACACACTAATTATAATAATCCTCATTTATCGACCTCACAATTAACTCAATTAAAATAATTTCAGATGAAAAAAATTAAACTAATTTATGTCTTTCTGCTTCTTGTCTTTGCGCAGGTATCGGGACAGACTGTCACACTAAACGACGCTTCGGGTTGGATAGAAACTGCCTTTGTAAAATGGCAACCGGTAGCAAACGCCGGCAGATACAATGTTTACTACTCCGGTGAAGGTGTGGTAGACAAAAAGATTGACGATTATCTCATCAGAAGCTACGGATCATATTTCCGAGCAGATATTCCTGGACTGAAAGCCGGATCATACACCATCTCTGTAAAACCGGTGGTTTTGGGAGTGGAAGGAGCAGGTTCTACAACCGGCACACTGACAGTGATGCCCCACGACAGAAATGGCTTTGCATTTCACAACGGTAGAGTGCCGGGCGGCTACAAAGCTGACGGAACACCGAAAGACAATGCCGTCATCATTTACATCACTCAGAAATCAAAAGATTCTGTACCATTCAATGTGATCACAAAAGCAAATGGCGGGACTACGCCGTACGTAGGGTTCCAAAACATTCTCTACGGTATCAAAAAAGGATATGAAACAAGACCATTCATTTTCCGTTTGGTAGGCAACATTACCGATGCCACAACAATGGAAGGTGGCGATTTTGTGATCGAAAATGACAACAATATCAACAGCTATATTACGGTAGAAGGAATCGGAGACGACGCTACAGCCAACGGCTGGGGAATGCGATTGAAAAACGCAACCAACGTAGAAGTAAACAATCTTGGATTCATGAACTGTGACAGTGGCGAAGGCGACGACATCGGTTTGCAGCAGAACAACTCTTACGTTTGGATTCACAACAACGACCTTTTCTACGGAAATGCAGGCAGCGATGCAGATCAGATCAAAGGTGACGGCGCTTTGGACAACAAAGGCAGTTCTTACAACACATTTTCTTACAACCATTTCTGGGACAACGGAAAAGCAAGTCTTTTGGGACTTAGCGAAAATACAACGGTTGGCCTTTATATGTCTTACCACCACAACTGGTTCGACCATTCAGATTCCAGACATCCAAGGGTTAGATTCTATTCTGCACACGTTTACAACAATTATTTTGACGGAATTGCAAAATACGGTTCAGGGTCTACAGAAGGATCTTCTTTATTTTTGGAAGGAAACTATTTCCGTAATGCTAAAAATCCAATGATGATCTCGCTTCAGGGAACAGACGTGTGGAATCCTTCAACGCAGCAGAATGACCCCAACAATCAGGGTACTTTCTCTGGTGAAGACGGTGGAATGATCAAGGCTTTTAACAATACAATCGATACAGACATTGCAACCAATTCTATGCGTTTTGTAGCTTATGGCGATACGAATCCATTATACAACATTCCCGGGAAAATCAGTACGCTTACAGATTTTGATGCTTATCTGGCAGCCACCCGTGGAGAAGTAGTGCCAGCAAACGTAAAGTCAAAAGTAGGCGCAAAAACTTATAACAACTTCGATACAGACGCTACGCTTTACATCAAAAACCTGGTTGTAGAAGATCCTGCAACGGGAAGAGACAGAACGAAAATGTATGCCGGACGGGTACAGGGCGGTGATTTCAAATGGACGTTCAACAACGCGGTAGATGACAAATCTTACGCTGTAATCACAGGATTGAAATCAGCACTTACCAACTATTCTAATACTCTGGTTTTCATCCAGGCAGAAGCCGGCAGCCAGACTTTGGTAAATACTTCCGGTAATAAAGACCAGACCGTTGCAACGGCAACAGCTATTGCTCCGATCGTTTTCACTTGGGGCGGCGATGCTGCAGACGTCACGTTGACGGGATTACCTGCAAACGGACTGATTGTAGCCAAAGATGCTGCTGCCAAAACAGTAACTGTATCCGGCACGCCAACTGCATCTACTGCTTACACTGTGACTACAACTGGCGGTTCCGGTACTGCAGCTTCTATCAGCGGAGCTATTACCGTTGGGACCACGCCACCTCCTGCAACTGGCGGCGAAATCCACAACTTTACAACGTCAGGAAAAGTGAGTGCGTTCTATACAATCACAGGAAATATGAACTCCACAGACGGATCACAGTCTTACGACGGATTGACTTTAACCAAGCGTTTCAAAATGGAATCTGCGACAAGTATTAATTATACAACAACCCAGACTTCAACTTTGACTTTAGTGTTTGATGCAGATTTTGCAAAAGCAGTGAAGTTCGACGGAACCAATTATACAGCATCCGCCGGTATCGTCACTATTCAAAATGTGGCAGCAGGTGCGCACACCATTACAAAAGGCGATACAAGCAACCTGTATTACATCAAAACATCTTACGCAGTAATGGCTACCAGTGATGTCAATAAATCTCAGTTATCACTATATCCAAATCCGGTTTCTGATTATCTTCATATCAACACAGCAGGAAAGAAGATTGTAGAGGTCAAAGTTTACAGTTTTGCAGGAAGTATGGTGAAGAATAATGTTCAGATATCGGGAGATTCTATCGATTTGAGAAGCCTGAAAACCGGTAATTATATCATCTCTGTCACCACAGATAAAGGAACAGTTACCAAAAAAATTATTAAAAAATAACCTTACATAATTTAGTGTCAGCCTGTAGTTTTCAGGTCACATTATTTAATTGTTAAATTCATACAGGTTTTCATCCCGCACGGGGTGGAAACTTGTATATTTAATAAAGGTAAGTCTGCCAACCGTTGTTGTTACGATGAATTGGCGTATTGTAGTTAACATAATAAATTTAATTATTCGTTATAAAACAAATAAGACCGAAAAATGAAGCAGTCCAAAATCAAAAACTTTCTGTTATACTTTTCTTTCATTCTCGTTTTGATTGGTATCAATTCTTTCAGCGTTGTTGATTATAATTCTGAAAAAATTTATACCGTCGCAAAAGACGGCAGCGGAGATTTTAAAACAGTTCAGGCGGCAATCGACGCTGTTGAAAACGGGCTTCAAATCAATACTAAAATTTACATCAGAAAAGGAACTTACAGAGAGAAAATCACAGTTCCGGCAAGCAAAGGTCCAGTCAGTTTCGAAGGTGAAAATCTTGCCGAAACAATTATCGTTAATGGCGATTTTGCTTCCAAGAAAAATACGGAAGGGAAAGAATTCGGAACCACCGGCTCTTCCACGATTTTCATTTTCTCTGATAATTTCTCTGCCAAGAATATCACATTTCAGAACGACGCAGGAAAAGTCGGACAGGCTGTTGCTGTATTAATTACTGGCGATCGCGCTATTTTTGAAAACTGCAGATTTCTGGGTTTTCAGGATACTTTGTATTTGAAAGGCCAGCAGGACGATCCATCAAAAATAAAAGACATCCGCCATTATTTTAAAAACTGCTACATCGAGGGAACCACGGATTTCATCTTCGGAGCAGCAACGGCAGTTTTCGAAAAATGTGAAATCTATGCGAAGGAATCTGCAACTTATTTGACTGCAGCTTCTACGCCGGAAGGTAAAAAGTACGGTTTCGTTTTTATCAATTGTAAAATTACAGGCGACGTAAAATCTCAATCCGTTTATCTCGGAAGACCTTGGCGGCCATTTGCGAAGACCGTCTTCATCAATACCGAAATCAGCAATGTCATAAAACCCGAAGGCTGGAACAATTGGAACAAACCGGACGCTGAAAAAACCACTTTCTACGGAGAATATAACTCCAAAGGAATAGGAGCAAATGCCAGAGAAAGAGTGTCCTGGTCTCATCAATTATCAAAAAAAGAAGCCAAAGAATATTCCATCAAGAAAATCCTTGGCGGAAATGATAACTGGAATTTTAAAATTAAAAAATAACAAATCCGCCGATAGTTTTTCTTTGATGAGTCTACATCTTTGCGAAATTTAAAATATTTTCAATAAGTTCAAAAAATGTTTGCGGACTTTGCGTTAAAAAAAATAAAGTAAAAATGAAAAAAATAATATTAAAATCCCTCTGCTCCGGAATTCTGCTCAGTTTCCTCAACTGTTCCGCACAAACAGATGTGATTCAGAAAATCAAAAAAGACGGAAGCAAACCTTTCTCTTACGCCGAATTATCAGTCAAAGAAGGCGGCAAGTGGGAAGGCAACCAATATTTGGGCGGAACATTCAGAAATGTGAGTGAACTTAATATTCCGGCCGAACATACAGACCATTCATCATACATCAGGTATGAAGGAATCGGTTTGGAAAACAATCAAATCGGTTACAGATTGTACCTCGATTGGAGAAATGCCACAGATATTTTTGGTAAAAAAGTCAATACTCTCGTTTTACCGGAAGTTGGTCAGGACGGCTTCGAATCTTACCACCACGACGCACCCTGGGGACAGGATATTTTAAAATCCGGACGTACAATTGGTATTGGTTCGTATGGAAGATATGATGAGCAAAATGATTTTGTGGAAACATTCAAAACAGTAAAAAGTACTTCTGTAAAAGTAGCAAATGACAAAACCAGTTCCTACGCTGCAATCGATTACACAGGATGGAAAACCTGGGGAGATGCCGTAGATTTGAAATCGAAACTGACGATTTATAATAAAGACCGTTTCGTAAAAGTAGATTTAGCTTTGAACAACGCAATTTCCGGTTTGTGTACCGGGATTGTTGCCATCAAGGATATTCCGTTCAAACAAGTCATCAGCAAAAACAAAAAATGGGCTTATATCGCAACTTACGGACAGCAGACTTTAGCCAAAAAAGAAGACAATCTCGGAATGGCAATTTTCTATCCGATAGAAAATTTTGATAAATATGTTCAGACAAAATCCACACACGTTGTGGTTTTCAAAAAAACTAAAAATGTGTCGTATTACTTTCTGGGAGCCTGGTCACAAGAGCCAAAGGGCATCACAACTGAAACTGAATTCTATCAGGATTTAGAAAAAAAATTAGAATTATTAGATCAAAATAATCAACTGTAAAATTTAAAAAAATGAATTTTATTAAAAGTAAAATAACTGTTTATTCTGTAGCAATCCTCAGTTCAGGAGTTTTCCTGGCATCTGCGCAGACCAAAACGACCGTTTCCAAACCTTCAACTGAAACTTCAAAATCAGGGAAAGCAGTTCCTACAAACCTGAAATGGTCCGAAAGAATGCTGCTTTCCGAGATGAACCGTTTCCCGGAATCCTGGATGCTCGACTTCAGCAAAAGCCCGAAATGGACCTATCCCGCAGCCATCGTTTTGGATGCTGCTGAGCAAGTCTATGCAAATACCGGCAAAAAAGAATACTACGATTACATCAGTAGTTTCGGAGAAAAACTGGTCAAAGAAGATGGTACCATCGTTTCCTACGACCTGGAAAAGTACAACATCGATCTTCTGAATAGCGGAAACGTATTGCTTTATCTTTACCAAAAAGAGAAAAAGGAAAAATACCTGAAAGCCTTACAAACGCTTCGTTTACAGATAGACGGTCAACCGAGAACTAAAGAAGGTTCTTTCTGGCACAAAAAAATATATCCCAATCAAGTCTGGCTGGACGGACTTTATATGGGAATGCCTTTCTACACGCATTATACAAAGGATTTTTCCAAAGGTGCAGATGCCACAAAAGCATATGATGATATTGTAATGCAGTTCGATTCGGTTCAGAAAAACCTTTTGGACAAAAAAACAGGATTGCTTTATCACGCTTGGGACGAGAGCAAAGAGCAGGCTTGGGCAGACAAACAGACCGGACTTTCTCCCAATTTCTGGGGCCGCGCGATGGGCTGGTACGGAATGGCGATGGTAGATGTTTTGGATTATTTGCCAAAAGATCATCCGGGAAGAGCCAGAATTATTTCCTATATCAAATCCTTTTCAGACGCTGTTATCAAAGTTCAGGATCAAAAATCAGGTCTCTGGTACCAGGTTTTGGACAAGCCATTGGCAAACGGAAATTACGAAGAAGCAACTGCTTCAGCGATGTTCGTTTACACGATGATCAAGTCCGTCAACAAAGGTTATCTGCCGAAATCCTACAAAGCAGCAGTGCAGAAAGGCTACGATGGCATCATCAAAAATCTGATTACAGTGGACGAAAATGGCGTTGTAAACCTGAATAAATGTTGTGCAGTCGCAGGTTTGGGCGGAAAACCGTACCGCGACGGCAGCTACGAATATTACGTCAACGAGCAAATCCGTTCCAACGATGCAAAAGGAACCGGACCGTTCATCCTGGCAAGTCTGGAATTTGAAAAGTAAGATAATAATTTGGGCAGCTATCTCCGTCTTCCACTCCCAATCTTTTTTGCAGAAGCTTTCAAGTAAGTTGAATTTTTGACCACGCAAAAAAGGATTTCCGTTCAAGCCGGGCTGCGGGTTTCCATATAATAACAAATTTTCGTTTACAGAATTTTTGTTCATTGATAAAATAAAAAAATAAAAGCAATATGAAATATCAAACAATTAAAGTATTATCCATCGCAGCTTTAGCTTCAGGATTGTTTCTTTCTTGTGCCCAGAAAAAATCGGCAACAGCTTCAAACACTAAAACCGAAACGTCACAAGCAGGAAAAGTAGTTCCCACCAATTTGAAATGGTCCGAAAGAATGCTGCTTTCCGAAATGAACCGTTTTCCAAAAGCCTGGATGTTGGATTTCAACAAGGAACCGAGATGGGCTTATCCCGCCGCAATCGTTTTGGAAGGCGCAGAACAATTGTACACAAAAACCGGAAACAAAGCCTATTACGACTACATCAGCCAATTCGGTGATACGATGGTAAAAGAGGACGGAAGCATAGTGTCTTACGAATTCGACAAACATAACATCGATTATCTTAATTGTGGAAACGTACTGCTTTATTTATACGAAAAAGAAAAAAAACCAAAATACTTAATCGCCTTAAAAACACTTCGTCAACAAATCGAAACAATGCCGAGAACGTCAGAAGGCGGTTTCTGGCACAAGAAAATCTATCCACACCAAATGTGGCTGGATGGTCTTTATATGGGCGAGCCTTTCTATGCGCATTTCACTCAGGAATTCAGCAAAGGCGCCGAAGCAGACAAAGCTTACAATGATGTGGTCAATCAATTTGATTTGATTCAAAAACATCTTTTGGATAAAAAAACAGGATTGCTTTACCACGCTTGGGACGAGAGCAAAGAGCAGGCTTGGGCAGACAAACAAACCGGACTTTCTCCCAATTTCTGGGGCAGAGCGATGGGTTGGTACGGAATGGCGATGGTAGATGTTCTGGATTTTCTGCCAAAAAATCATCCCGGAAGAGCTAAAATTATTGGTTACATCAAATCTTATTCTGATGCAATTATCAAAGTTCAGGATCAGCCAACCGGACTTTGGTACCAGGTTTTGGACAAAGGCGGCGAAAAAGGAAATTACACCGAGGCGTCAGCTTCATCAATGTTTGTTTATACAATGATCAAAGCGATCAACAAAGGTTATCTGCCAAAATCTTACAAAGCATCTGCCCAAAAAGGCTACGACGGAATCCTGAAAAATCTTATTTCTGTAGAAGAAAATGGCGTTGTCAATTTAAACAGATGTTGTGCCGTAGCAGGCTTAGGAGGAAAACCCTACCGATCCGGAACCTACGAATATTATGTAAACGAAGAAATCCGCTCCAATGATCCAAAAGGAACCGGACCATTCATCCTCGCAAGTCTGGAGTTCGAAAAGTAAAAAACATAATGTTTGTCATTACGTAGGAATCTACTCTGTGAGATTCCTACGGAATGACAAACTTGCTTTTTATGTTTTGACTTTGCGTTCAAAAAAATATTATTTAAAAAAATAAAAATTTGAAATTAAATAAAAAACATATCATCCTTTCATTATTTGCGTTGTCAATCAATCAATTGGATGCACAAAAAACAAAACCTTACGTCTCCGAAGTCTGGGTTTCTGACCTGGGAAATGGAACGTATAAAAATCCCGTTTTGTATTCAGATTATTCAGATCCGGATGTAATTCGCGTTGGTGACGATTATTATATGACCGCTTCCAGCTTCAATGAAACGCCTGGTTTGCCGATTCTTCATTCCAAAGATATGATCAATTGGAAAGTCGTGAATTATGCTATTACAGATTTGGTTCCTAAAGAAACATACAGCGTTCCACAAAGAGGGAATGGCGTTTGGGCACCAAGCATCCGTTTTCACAAAGGCGAATTCTACATCTATTGGGGCGATCCGGATTTCGGAATTTTTATGGTCAAAACCAAAGATCCACTAGGAAAATGGGAAGATCCGGTTTTGGTAATGGAAGGAAAAGGTCTCATCGATTCCTGTCCTTTCTGGGATGACAACGGAGACGCATATCTCGTCCACGGTTGGGCTGGAAGCAGAGCAGGCGTCAAAAGTATTTTGACCCTCAATAAAATGAATTCTGAAGGAACCAAAGTGCTGGACAAAGGCATTCACGTTTTCGATGGTCACGATGCGCATCCAACGGTTGAAGGCCCGAAAATGTACAAAAGAAACGGCTATTATTACATTTTTGCTCCGGCTGGCGGCGTGGCAACTGGCTGGCAATTGATACTGAGGTCAAAAAATATTTATGGTCCTTACGAAGAAAAAATCGTTTTGGAACAGGGTAAATCCAAGATCAATGGTCCGCATCAGGGTGCTTGGGTAGATACTCAGAAAGGTGAAGACTGGTTTTTCCATTTCCAGGATGTGGATGCGGGCGGAAGACTCGTCCATCTGCAGCCAATGAAATGGGAAAAAGACTGGCCGGTAATGGGGATCGATACCGATAAAAACGGAATAGGCGAACCGGTTTTGACTTACAAAAAACCAAATGTTGGTAAAACTTTTCCAATCGAAACCCCTGCTGAATCGGATGAGTTTAATGAGGATAAAATCGGATTGCAATGGCAATGGAGTGCGAATGAAAATGTAGTCTGGTCGGCGAAAATTCCGGGGAAAGATTATTTAAGACTCTTCTCGATGAAAGTTCCTGAAGGCGAAAAAAATCTTTGGAACGTTCCGAACTTGTTAGCTCAAAAATTTCCGGCGCCAAATTTTGTGGCGACAACCAAAGTGAAATTGTTCCCGGAAGATGCGAAAGAAGGTAAAGTTGCCGGACTTTTGGTAATGGGAACAGACCACGCTTCGATTGTGATTGCCAACAAACCGGACGGATTTTACCTTCAACTCAGAAAAGCAGATAAAGCTGAAAAAGGTGGCGAAGAGAAGATCCTTAATGAAATTAAACTGAAATCAAACGAAGCTTATCTGAAAGTCAAGGTCAGCGAACCAAACGGAATCTGCACTTTCAGTTATAGCGAAGACGGAAAAACTTTCACAAACATCGGAGATAAATTCCAGGCAAAACCAGGAAAATGGATTGGTGCAAAAGTCGGAATTTACAGCCTCAGCACGCAAAAAGCAAACCGTGGCGGATACGCAGATTTTGACTTTTTCAGAATTACAAAAGATTAAAATAATAGAAAAGTTTCTCAGCACAAAGCTTGGCGACTTTTAAAAAAGATTAATAAAATAAAACTTTACGCTCATTGCGTTCAAACATCATTTAAAAATGAAGAAATCGATTAAAATACTGGCATTAAGCTTTGCAACCTTGTTTTCGGCAAATGCATTTTCTCAGACCAAAACTGCTGATATCTATAAAAATGTTGAATTCAAAATGCCAACTGTGGCAGAAACATCTTTCCCAAAACGATATGTCAGCATCAAAGATTTTGGTGCAGTTGCAGGCCGGAATGTGAAAAATACGGAGGCTTTCAACAAAGCCATTACTGCCATCAACCAGAAAGGCGGCGGAACAGTGAACGTTCCCAGAGGCATCTGGATGACCGGGCCAATTGTACTGCAAAGTAATGTCAACCTGCATTTGGAAGACGGCGCAATGATTATTTTCAGCAGAGATTTTGCAGATTATCCTTTGGTAGACGTCAGTTTTGAAGGCCTGAATACCACGCGTTGTCAATCGCCAATCTCTGCAAAAGGTGCAACCAACATTGCCATCACAGGAAATGGCGTGATCGACGGAAGCGGCGACGCCTGGAGATACGTTAAAAAAGGAAAAATGACCGACGGACAGTGGAAAGAACTCTTGTCAAAAGGCGGCGTTTTGTCCGATGATAAAAAAATATGGTTTCCGACAGAAAGTTCCAAAAAAGGTTTTACAAGCACAGGAAATTTCAATGTGCCGGAGAAAATGACGACCCGCGCAGAATTGGAAAAAGTAAAAGATTTCCTCCGTCCTGTAATGGTAAGTCTGGTGAGTTGTGATAAAGTGCTTTTGGATGGCCCAACTTTCCAGAATTCACCGGCGTGGAATCTGCATCCTTTGATGTCCAGCAATTTGATTCTGAGAAATCTGAATGTCAGAAATCCGTGGTATTCTCAGAACGGCGACGGTCTGGATCTGGAATCTTGTAAAAATGTTCTGATTTATGACAACACTTTCGATGTTGGCGACGATGCCATCTGTATCAAATCCGGGAAAGACAAGGACGGACGCGACAGAGGTGTTCCCACGGAAAATGTCATCATCAAAAACAATACAGTTTACCACGCACACGGCGGAATCGTGATCGGAAGCGAGATGTCCGGCGGCGTGAAAAATCTGCACGCTTCAGATTGTACTTTTATAGGAACAGATATTGGCCTTCGTTTCAAAACTACGAGAGGCAGAGGCGGCGTTGTGGAAAATATCTGGATCAGCAATGTAGATATGATTAATATTCCGGCTCAGGTGATTGGTTTTAATATGTTTTACGAAGGCAATTCGCCGATTATTGAGGAAGATCAAAGTGCGGACGACGAGAAAAGAGTGGAAAAACAAATTCCTGTCACAGCAGAAACACCGATTTTCAGAAATGTATTTTTCAAAAATATTACAGCGACCAATTCTTACGAAGCTTTATCGTTAAACGGATTATCTGAAATGAATCTTAAAAATATCGTGATCGAGGATTCTTATTTCGATACCAAAAAAGCGTTGACAATTGTAGATGCAGACGGCATTACACTAAAAAATGTAAAACTGAAGTACAGCGAAGGAACCGGTGCAACTATTTATAACAGCAAAAATATCGATCTTTCCGGGTTGACGTTGGAATCTGCCGCAAAGCCCACTATCAAAGTGGTAGGAGGTAAAACTGATAACGTGAAACTGCCGGTAAATATGCAGAAAGATCAAATCTCGGTTGCAAAAGATGTGGCAAAAACAGCGGTCAAATAATCAATTTTTATGGGTTTTCACAAGCTTTATTTTCTTATTATTTTCTTATTTGGAGCTAAATCTGCATTCGGGCAAACACGTCCGAATGCGACTCCTTACACCGTCGAAGCAACTTACGAGAAATTAAAAAAGAAATATCCGTTCATCACGCCGATTGACAGACCAACGCCTTTCAATATTGGGATTGATAAAGATGTGGAATACGCAAATATCAACGGCGTTTCTCTGAAAGCAGACATCTATTATCCGCGCGATCAATCTAAAAAATATCCCGGAATTGCAATGGTTCATGGCGGCGGCTGGATTTCCGGAAGTAAGGAAAATGAAAAATATATGGCTCAGGAACTGGCTTCCAAAGGTTATGTTGCGATGGCGGTTGGCTACAGATTGGCCGATGTTGCAAAATATCCTGCCCCGATTGATGATGTTGAAAATGCCATTAAGTTTTTAAGGAAAAACAGAAAGAAATATGCTGTGGATTCTAAAAAGATGGTCGTTTTAGGCGAATCTGCAGGCGCACAAATCGCAACTTTGGTTGGCGTTAGAAAGGAAAATAAAATCAAAGCCATTGTGAATGTAGACGGCATTGTTTCCTTCATTCATCCAGAAGCTGAGGAAAGTACGTACGCCGCTTATTGGCTGAACGGCGACAGAAATGTCAATCTAAAAAACTGGACAGAGGCTTCGCCTTTGGAATTCGTCGATAAAAATACATCGCCAACGGTATTCATCAACAGTTCGCAACCTCGGTTCCACGCAGGACGAGACGATATGATGAAGACACTGAAAAGCTTTAATATTCCGACAGAATTTCACGAGATCAAAGATTCACCGCATTCGTTTTGGTATGCAGAACCTTGGTTTACAGAGACTTTGGATTTGACATTGCAGTTTTTGAACAAAACTTTAAAATAAATTTATGAAGCGGATTTTATTAATATTAATGATTGCATTTGCACAAATTATGTTTGCTCAAAATGCGCCTTACATTACGGTTAATGTGGCATTGGATGGGAGCGGACAATTCACTTCTATTCAGAAAGCGATCAATTCGATAAGAGATTTTGGTCCGGGCGAAGCTTTAATTAAAATAAAAGCAGGCACTTATAAAGAAAAAATCGTCATTCCATCTTCCAAACATAAAGTCACTTTACAAGGTGAAAATAAGGAAAATACGGTGATCATTAATGATGATTATTCCGGAAAAATTGACGCTTTGAGTGAAAAGATGACAACCTTCAATTCCTACACGCTTTTGGTAATGGCAGATGAGGTTAGGATTTCAAATCTGACGATTCAAAATAGTTGGTGTAATAAAGGACAAGCCGTTTCTCTTCACGTGGAAGGCGACAGATTTGTCATTAAAGATTCGAAGATTCTGGGTTGTCAGGACACGGTTTATGCATCTGGGAATCATAGCAGACAATATTATGAGAACTGTTTTATCGAAGGCACTACGGACTTTATTTTTGGTTCGGCAACGGTTGTTTTTAAAAATTGCACCATCAAAAGTTTGGCTGATTCCTACATTACGGCGGCTTCGACAGATCAAAGTAAAAAGTACGGTTTTGTCTTTTTTGATTGTAAATTGATTGCAAAAGACGGCATCACAAAAGTATTTTTGGGAAGACCCTGGCGCTCTTTTGCAAAAACGGTTTTCATCAATACAGAAATGGAAAATCATATTCTGCCCGAAGGCTGGAATCCGTGGAAAGGTGACGTCATGTTTCCGGACAAAGAAAAAACCGTTTATTACGCAGAATCTGGAAGCAAAGGCGAAGGCGGAAATGTCTCGAAAAGAGTTTCCTGGTCGCATCAATTAAGCAAAAAAGAATTGAAAAATTACACAATCGAAAAAATATTCGGAGACTGGAATCCGGTACAATATTAATGGTCATGCTGAGGTTCTCGAAGTATCACTAAAAATTAAATTCAATAACATTTTAAGATGAATAAAAAACTGCTTTTAAGCTTATCAATTCTATTTTCAGTATTGATATTTTCTCAGAAAAAAACAACGCTTTTTTTGATTGGTGATTCTACAATGGCCAACAAAGATAATCCGGACAAAAACCCGGAACACGGCTGGGGACAGGTTCTACCACAATTTTTCACCACTGAAATAGAAATCCAGAACCACGCGATGAATGGCCGAAGTTCGAAAAGTTTCCGCACCGAAGGACGTTGGGACAAAGTGGAGAAACAGCTGAAAAAAGGCGATTTTGTAGTGATTCAGTTTGGTCATAATGATCAGAAAGTCAAAGATTCTACGAAGTTTACCAATCCATACACGCAGTACAGAGCCAATCTGGAAAGATACGTGAACGAAACCAGAGCAAAAGGCGCAACTCCGATTCTGATGACATCCATCGTAAGACGGGACTTTACAGAAAATGGCGTTTTGGTAGACACGCACGGCAATTATCCTTTGGTTGTGAGACTGGTGGCAGATGATATGAAAGTTCCATTTGTAGACATGCAGTTACTGACGGAACAAATGGAAATAGCGGCCGGTCCGGAAAAATCCAAGCTGTTGCATCTTCATTTTAAAGCTGGTGAAAATGCCTATTATTCCAAAGACAAGGCAGATGACACGCACCTTTCCAAACTGGGCGCAGAAACCGTGGCAAAACTAGCCGTAAAGTCTCTGAAACCGTTGAAAACAGGACTGGAAAAATATATTAAATAATTTGAAAACTTAAGTTACCGCTATTTCCAGTGGTAACTTTTTTAATTAAAAGAATTTATGAAAAAGACGATTTTCATTGTATTGATATTTTTAATTAATCAAATATCTGCTCAGGAAAAAATACTGTTCTGGCCAAAAGGCGAAATGCCCAATTCCAAAGGTTTGAAGATTGAAAACAAAGATTTAAATCCGGAAATCTCAACTCAGGAAGCCGAACTTTTTGCCTTTCTTCCGCCAAAACCTGAGAGAAGTCAAAGGTCGGTCATCATCATTCCCGGCGGCGGTTATTCAAAACTGACTTACAATGAAGGTGCGTTTCAGATTGCAAAATGGATGAACACTTTGGGGATTTCGGCCTTTGTTTTATATTACAGATTACCGACTTCTCCGGATTTGATTCAAAGGGAAATTGCACCTCTTCAGGATGCGCAGGCAGCTATAAAATATATTCGAAAAAACGCTTCTCAATGGGGGATTTCGCCAGACCAAGTTGGTGTTGTGGGCACTTCAGCTGGCGGACATCTGGCCACATCGGTCAGTAATATTTCTACAGATTACACCGGTTTGAAAGGCGAATGGACCAATATTTCTACAATTCCGGATTTTGCGGTTTTGTTTTGTCCGGTCATCGATTTTGGAGAATTTGCGCACGTTGGCAGCCGAAAAAGTTTGCTCGGCGAAAATGCTTCTCCTGAAAAGCGTACCGAATTTTCTATGCAAAATCGCGTGACGGAAAAAACGCCGCCGACGGTTCTTTTTCATAATCAGGATGATACTGCTGTACCGGCGATGAACAGTATCTTGTACTTCAAAGCGATGACAAAAAATAAAGTGAAAGGCGCTCTGTTTATTTTCCCAAAAGGCGGTCATAAATTCTCAATAACCAACAAAAGCGAGTTGAGTGAGAACTGGAAAAAACTCTGCTCCGACTGGCTGAAAAGTTTAGATGAAAAGTAAAGGTTTCAAATTTTTAAATCAATGAAAAAAGTAATTTTTATTATATTAATTTTCTTCATCAGCCAGGTCTCGGCGCAGCAAAAAATAACGGTTTGGGAGAAAGGAACAATGCCGAATTCCAAAGGTTTAAAATTAAAAAAGATAGAAGAAAAAGAGGGTAGAATTACCCAGATTCAGGCGCCGGAACTGTTTGTTTTTCTGCCTGCAAAAGAGGAGCGGAAAACAATGGCGGTGATTATTATTCCGGGTGGTGGTTATCATCATCTGACCTACGATTTGGGTGGATATTCTTATGCGAAATGGCTCAATACATTGGGGATTTCTGCATTCGTTCTCAATTACAGGCTGCCTACTTCTCCGGATTTAAAACAAAGGGAACTCGCACCGTTACAGGATATTCAGGCAGCGGTTAAATTAATCCGAAAAAATGCAGCGCAATATGGTATTTCACCAAATCAAATAGGCGTTTTGGGAACTTCCGCGGGTGGACATCTTGCGGCGATGGACAGTAATATTTCTACAGATTATACTGAGTTGAAGGGCGACTGGACAAATTTCTCAGCCGTTCCGGATTTCGCCATTCTGGTTTCTCCGGTGATAGATCTGGGCGAATTTGCGCATAGAGGAAGCCGCGACAATCTACTGGGAGAAAATGCTTCGCAGGAAAAGATCAAAGAATATTCTATGCAGAACCGTGTGACAGATAAAACGCCGCCTACCATTCTTTTCCACGCTCAGAATGATCCTGCAGTTCCCGTCATCAACAGTGTTCTTTATTATGAGGCGATGATTAAAAGTAAAGTCAAAGGCGCACTTTTTATCTTTCCAAAAGGGGAGCACAACATCGGAATCTCCAACAAAACCGAACTGACGGATAACTGGAAAAAGATCTGTGCAGATTGGCTGACACAGATTGATAAATAAATTAAGACTTATTATATTGCGATAATTAAAAATTGAAAAGCTGTTATGAGTAAACTTTTTTATAAAATATTCTCGGTCGTCTTCGGAATATTGTGTTCCAACCTTTTTTACGCTCAGCAAAATTTAAAATTAACCTACGATAAACCAGGAACCAACTGGAACGAAGCACTTCCTATTGGCAACGGAAAATTGGGTGCCATGATTTTTGGAGGCGTGTCGCAGGAACATCTTCAGCTGAATGAAGAGACGATCTGGGCAGGCGAGCCAGGAAACAATGTGCCGAAAAATACATTCGACAGCATACAAAAAGTAAGGAGACTGCTGAACGAAGGACAATTCGAAAAGGCTCAGGATCTGACCAACAAAACCTTCCCGAGACAGGCGCCAAAAGACCTGAATTACGGTATGCCATACCAGACAATGGGCGATTTGTTTCTGGACTTTGACGGTCACAATAATTTTAAAAATTACCGCCGGACTTTGGATATCAAATCAGCCATCAGCACCGTTTCTTATGATGTAGACGGCGTCAGCTTCAGACGTGAACTATTTTCGTCATTTGCCGATAATGTGATTGTTGTCAGATTATCATCAAGTAAAAAGGGAAGTCTTAATTTTAAGATCCGTGCCGAGAGTCCGCATTTGAAAAAAGAAATTTTTACGGAAGACAAGCGTTTGGTAATCAATGGAACAGCTGGATCTGTAGACAATAAAGC
>Ga0308156_1000846_pt1 | contig 46547 bp, 46 predicted proteins | sample PhyAR2_FD_201041 | JGI IMG/M metagenome (GOLD analysis project Ga0308156, IMG submission 201041) | Phyllosphere microbial communities from UC Gill Tract Community Farm, Albany, California, United States - DLSL A.R2 | ecosystem: Host-associated > Plants > Phyllosphere > Unclassified | place: USA... | reverse complement strand
GCGCAGCAACAGCAGCACCCGGTTTGGTCCGTGCTGGCCGGGCACCAGCCCTTCCGGCGTTGGCTGGTCGATGACCAGCAGCTGGTACTCGATGCCATCGCCGTTGAGCTCGCCCCTGACGGCTTCCAGCAGGTTCGCACCGGACGGAACGAATGCCAGGGCATCGTCCATGTGTGCGCCAAACCTGTCGTCCATCCCCTCCCACTCCTTCAATGTCGTCTTGCCGATGCCCGCGTCGTAGGCGGACATGGAGGCGTTGCCCGGTCGCACCAGTCACCCTGCAGATGCGGATGATAGCCCCGGGAGCACCGTGGCAGCGATGGTGGCAAGCGTCACCCGTCGGACGGGCAGACAGGGTCCTCATGGACGGAAAAGCTCCTGCAATCGGTAGCGCCGAAGCGTCATTTTTCTGACGCCGGGAGAGCTTAGCGCGAGGAGGTCTATTGCGTCGAAGATCAGGAAAAGCGAATAGCGGAATTGATCACAAAAAAAATGGGCTAAGCGTGAACGGTGCCTTACCTGATGAACAGACGCGCCGTGCAGACCGTGGTGGCAATCCTGCACTGATCCTGTGACATCTGCTTCCATGCCGCCTTCGCGCTGCATTGCAGCAGGGCGACAACGACCGCGCGCTGCTCCGGAATGACAGCGACAACGCTGGCGGTTTCATTGAACCGCCCCGCGCGGGATGTTGCACGCAGGGTCCGTGATGCTCGCCGGATGGCCGCGCAGCCCGGCACGCCCTGGCCACCTATTGGATACCTGCCCGGCGTGCGATTGCCTTCCGCCAAGACAGGAAAAGGCAGCAGGCCTGCAATCCACAGAAGTCACGGCTAGAAACGTGTTGGATTCGTCTCATGGCTTTCCTGCCTCCTGACAGCCTCAGGCCGTGGCCGTGGCCGTGCCCGTGGCCGACAATCGCGGTCAGCGCAATTGCTGCGCGCAGGTAGCCCCTTGGGTGGCGTAGTCACGGATGTAGCCGTCCATCGTCAGCACCGTGATATCGCAGCGATTGTTCACGTCACTGACGACATGCCCGTATACGTTCACCCCCTGAACGCGCTCACCACGATGGAGGTACAAGGTGCGTGATCCATCAGACCCGTTCTCCACGCGGTCCGGCGTTCCCCATGTCCGCACGAACTCCTGCTCGGTCTTGCCGATCCACATGTCCATGAGGTTGTTGCGACCCACACGGTTGGCTGCGCGAAGCGATTCATCCAGAACGCGTGTGGTTTCCTTCTGGCCACGCGCCAGATTCGCTTCCAGACTGCGCTCAGCCCGATCCATTTCGGCGTCGGTCGGCCGATAGGTGAACGCCGGACGCGTGCCGTCCTTCCAGAGGTTCCCCCAGACGAAATTCGCGGGTGATTGGCCTACGTCACCGATGGGCAGGAAGCCCCGCTTCATCATTTCCGCGGGCACTTTGGCCTCGGGGTCAGGTCCAACGAGACAGGCAAACCGCACCAGTTGCACCTGCCACGGCTCGACCGCCTCGCTGGTCGGATCGAATCTCTCCGGTGGAACATCCTCGATTGCACGGTCGCGCCATTGCACCAGACTCATCTTCATGGCCACAGTGTTACGCGCACAGTTCACCGAGTACTTCCTGATCAGTCGATTCGGCTTGGTCGCGTTCTCGTAAACCGTATTGACCTGGATCTCGTATACCGGATCCGGGCCAGCAACGCGCTCGCCGGGCTTTGGCGGCTTCTTCCGGCGCAATTGCTTCAGGTACGCGTTCTGCTCTTCCTGCGTGGCGGTCTGTAGGAAAGCCATCAGGTCCGAGCGGCTGCTGAGCGTTTGCGCATCCACCACCCACGCCTCGCGATTGGGCTTGTCGCCACCGGCGAAAATGACCCAGCTATCGGCGGCGTGTGCTGACGAACCGAGCACCAGTCCGCCGAACAGCATCACTACACGGAAGGGATTCTGCATGATTCGTTCCTTCGAATGGTGTGGAGACTAACGCGGATGGTGCTTCCCAGCACAGCCAACCGTGTCACTTTGACTGATGTGATCACGATATGTCCATGGCGAAAGATCTTGCGTTGACTGAGTCCTGTTCCTAAGCAGTCGTCCCGGAGCAAGTGCCCGAAGTACCCGTAGATCGCAAAACGACGCCGGCGCTGCTGGAAGAATGGCTTGGCACTCTCCAAAAGAAACGCAGTGACCTGAGGCCTGTGTTGCGTTGGACGGCCTAAAATGACTCATACACTGGCTTGGTACAGTCCTCGTATGCCACCTGACAGGACTTTCCATCGGTATCAACGCACGACTGCTGAGCCAGTTTCCGAGCCTCGGCCGGCTCTTTGGCGCTGGCTAGACCGGCGCGAGAAGCGCCACCCTGACTATTGGGAACCAACCATGCGACGCACTGATTCCGATACGTAAAGATAACCCTGCAGTCTGAAGCTCCGCGCCTGCTGCAATCCGCCAAGGCCATCTGCTCGGCGCTCTCCTTGCTTGGTCGACCACTTGCAACGCCCGCGTCTGCGGTTGCATTGGAAGAGGCAATCCCCCCACGTCTTATGCCATTTTCCAGCGGGCTCCGGCTCGCGGGCAGCACCACCAGCTCTCTGGAATGGAGCACATCCGCCCCCCCCCTTGATCGCCGATTGGATACTGGCCCGTGGGGCATCGGCCCTCGGCATTGACATTACCGACAACCACGAGCACGGCAAACACCATCGTTAAAGCCAAAAAGATTGAAGTCCCGCTCAGAGGCTTGAAGTCGCCATTGCCAAGACTCTCGCAACATCGCTGTTGATCACTCTCTGGCCTGATGCTCCGCGTCCGCCATCCTCCTTGAAGCCCGCCGCAGTGCTTCAAGCGACACCGAAAGAACCGAAGGCAAGACGATACGCCAGATCAGCCCTCCTGAAAGAAGGGCTTGGTGCAGTCCGAGTGTACAAACGTACACTCCTGGCTTCCCGACTTCCGACAATCCTGCGTCGCCCTCTCTAGAGCTTGTTCCTTAGTAGCGCCCGCATTGAACATCGTTCCGTTGTCAGGTCGGCCAGTCCTGATGGACGCATAGCACTGATTGTAATAGGTGTACAACACCTTGCAGTCAGTCGCCCCCCAGTGACCGCACCGCTCGATCGCCTGACGCTCGGCCGAGGCCTTGGCCTGATGGCCAGTGGATGCACCCGCATCGCCATTCATGGACCCCGCAACGGCTCCCCACGTTTTTACCCAGTGCCCGGGATTCTCCTCAGGTGCGCTCTGGCCCGCACCGGGGATGGGAGCGCAGCCGCCTACTCCCTGATCGCCGATCGGATACTGGCCCGGCGGGCAGCGGCCTTCTGCTGCTGCAGAATTGATGTATGCAGAGCCCATCAGCATGAAAGACAAGCAAAGACACTTCAGAAAACCGTTGGCACTCATCGTCAGTCTAGCCTCTAATTGCCTTGATTCGAGTTCGCTGCACCAAGTTGACCAGGTGTGGCTCCCGTCGAACCACCCGTGCCGTCAAACACTCGGCCCAAACTGTTCTGAGGATTATCAGCGCTGTGGCCCGACGCCGCCTCTGGGGCCGCAGGCGGCGGAGCCGACATACCCGGCGGACGACCATCGGCACTCGGCGAGGCGCTGGCGCCGCCACCTATCTGCGAATATGCCATGAAGGTGCCCAGCGTGCCTTGGAAGAACATCGCCGCCATTGGGGGCACAATCAGGATCCAAGGTCGTCAAGATCAGACCAATGCCACCCTGCTGCATCGCCTGGCTGGACAAGCCGCTCTCAGACGCAGGGCCAAGAATCAGCTTCGCACCTGCCGATTCCAGCCAGAAGGCTTTGGCCACGCGGAACACCATGGCCAAGGCGATACCTGTCAACGCAGCCAGGACTGCCATGGAGAACAGCGCACCTTTGCCATGGAACAGCCGTCGCTGGAACAGCTACTTCGTCTGCTCCAACAACAAACCGAGGATGAACAATGGGCCAAGGCCAATGAAAAGCGCGATTGCTATCTCATACAACAGCAGCATTGAGCCTGCTATGACGGCCGGACCTACGGCACCCAGCCCCATACATCACATGCCCCGCGCCTTCTGCCCCGTCGACGCCGGCCACGGCGGCGCTTCAAAGAACTTCCAGTGTAGATGCCAACTCCATGAGCGAGGCAACACGAAGTCAGCACCTGCACGGTAACGGCCAACCTCGCAAAAATGCACTGCGTCATTGACCCACCTTCAATAGGACTGATAAATGGGTTCGCTGCATTCGGAATAAACTACCCGACAGTTGAGCCCACCTTTAGCTTCACACCGTTCCAATACCATCTTCTTCGACTGCTCAATTGTCGGAGAACCTGCGAAGCTCGTCCCACCTTCGCCGGTACCTGGTACAGCCGCTGCCGCGCATTGGTGCTTGTACGTAAAGGAGGCTGCACAAGCTCGGCCGCCACTGTTTGCACAAACTGCTATAGCGTCCCGTACCGCTTCGGACTTGCTCAACCTCCCTGCGGCTGCACCGGAAGCGCCATCAGGAGAAAGCGAGATGGCGCCCCAAGTTTTTATCCATTTACCACTGGGGCGAGCCGGAGCGGCCACCCCACCGCCACTTGGAATTGGCGCGCAGCCCTGAACACCTTGACCGCCTATCGGATACTGCCCCCTGAGGACAACCGCCCTCTGCCTTTACCAATGTTGGGCACGACAGAGTCACCATCGCCAATACTGCATAAAGAACTGAGCACCGCAGAGAAAGCCTGGACATTCTTTACCTCAAGGTCAACATGACGGCTAACACGAAAGCTGAGCTTCAACTCGCGGATCCATACTTGCCAGTGGTCAGACCGTTGTTGGATGGGGGGCAGAGGGAATGCTAGTCCCTGCCACTCTGGTCGAGGCATCTTGGCTACTGCTACCTGTCATCGCGGGCGCAGGTGCTGGATGACTACCCGGCGGACGCCCATCAGAGCTCGGGGTAGCCGCCGCACCGCCGCCTATCTGCGAATATGCCATGAAGGTGCCCTGGAAGAACACGGCGGCCATTGAGGGCGAAGCCAAATCAGACCCATGCCGCCCTGCTGCGTCGCCTAGCTGGACAGGCCGCTCTCGAACGCCGGGCGATGGCTATTTCGTACAACAGCAACATCGAGCCTGCGGTGACGGCCGGATGGAATCGCCGCTGCGCCCAGTCACGATGTGAAAGGCGTGCATCAACGGCAAGAGCGTCATCATCATACGCTTGCAGGAGCGTGGTACGAACATCGGATCAAGCCTCGTGATATCGGAATGACGTCCATTTACCCCGGAGAGCCGGGCGCGATATGGCCATCTGCGCTCTTATGCTCTACAACTCTAGGGGATGAATTCTGGCTCAGTACAAGCCGAATAGACCTTGTAGCATCCGATGCCTCCATCCGTCGCGCATCGATTTGAGGCGATCTCCTCAGCCTTCTCAATGGTCACCGAGCTACCAAAACTTGTCCCCCCTCGGCCAGTTTTTGGAACGTAAACCGCTGCGCATTGGTTGTAGTACGTAAAATCAACCTTACAGCCGACGGCCCCACATAGCCCAACTGCCTCTGCCGCAGCGTCGCGCTTGGATCGACCCCCAACGGAGGCTCCTGAGGCACCATTGGGAGCGGAAGCCAGAGCGCCCCAAGTCTTGATCCATCGTCCGTTTGGCCTCGGGCCTTCCGAAGAAGTAGAACCTGACGATGGAATAGGCGCACAGCCTTGCACGCCCTGCCCGCCGATGGGATAAGAGCCAGCAGGGCATCCGCCTTCCGCTGACGCGCTCACTGAAAACCCGAGCCCAGCAAGCATCAGGATCGGCGCGAGGGCCCTAATAAACCTTGAACAGCCAACCATAGACATCCCTCTCACAGGAAAGAATGACCTTCACCTTGCGTGCGATGAGGGGACATGCATGTTCCGCTCGACGTGAATCAGAATGACTTGAAAAGGGGTTCGGTGCAGTCGGTATAACGAATTACACATGCCCCGCCGCCCCTGGAAGCGCAATACTTCAATACCTCAGCAGAAGCAACTTCCTTTGAAGGCCCAGCAGATATGGAAATGCGGCCATTGCTTCCCTTTTCTGGATCCGCATAAGCAACACACTGGTTCTTGTATGTAATAGCCGTCGAGCAGTCAGTGGCGCCGTATATTGCGCAGCGACCCCGCGCCTCCTTCTCCGCCTCTGACTTGGAGCGTTTTCCAACCGACGCGCCCATGCTGCCTGTGGCGTCCGACATGGAAATTGCTCCCCAGGTCTTGATCCATCGCCCATTAGGGCGCAAATCACCACCGCCGCTACCAGCGCTCGGAATCGGCGCGCAGCCCTGCACACCCTGCCCACCGATTGGATATTGACCAGCAGGACAACCACCTTCAGCAAAGGCAACATGCGATGCGCCGAGAAGAAGCAAGGTGAATAGTGCCTTCATCCTCATGTGACTCTCACCCATCAGACCGACAGGACAGATCATTGATCTTGATCATTTAGATGCAGAATTCAGCATTCGGAGCAGCGACCCATACTGACTGCAAACCAACCAAGACCGGCCGATCAGTTCTGCAAGATGCTCGAGAGAAGTTCGGGCAAGCGCTCCGATGATCATCGACAGCTTTGAGACCCGCTTATTCAAGGAAACAATAATCCGAAATATTGACGACAAAGGAGGAAGCAAAATCACCTCCATCCGATCATTCCTACAGCGTGGGGACGCATCAAAAACCATCAACCTACTCTCACCAAGGCATACCTCTCAATAAGAGTGGAAAAGTGGCTCCGTGCAATCGCTGTATAGAACCTCACACTGGTTTTCGTTACGAGTTGCGCAGAGCTTTAGCACTTCAGTCGAAGCCACTTCCTTTGTTGGCCCCCTCACCGCAGAAACTCGCCCTCCCCCGCTGATTTTTTTCGGATATGCATAGGCAACACACTGATTCTTATAGGCGATCAAAGCCGTGCAGTCGCTAGCGCCGTAGGTAGTACAGCGATCCTTGGCTTCCTTCTCAGCTTCTGCTCTGGTTCGCTTCCCAACAGATGCCCCCATGGCACCCGTAGCGTCAGACTGGTAGATCGCTCCCCAGGTCTTAATCCAACGACCGTTCGGTTGCAGATCACCACCGCCACCTCCTCCCGGAATCGGGGCGCAGCCTTGAACACCTTGCCCTCCGACTGGATACTGCCCAGCCGGACACCCACCCTCTGCGTAGGCTGCACAGGACAAAGCGAGAAGAGAGAGAATAAGGAGTGCCTTCATCTTCTTCATACGATTTCCATCATCAAGCCAATTGAGGCCGTAGAGGTCGGCTTCCTGAAAATTGACCTGCGTTGACTGCGGAGTATCCAGCACAGGCGAAGGAGCACTTGTACCTCTGCCAACTGAATCTACCCTATCCTAGCCCCTTGCAGGGCGCTGAGGGCTTATGCGCACCCTTCGGGAGACCGCCGGAGCGGCGCAGCGGCGGGCGGCAAGCAAATGCGAATATGCCCTCAAGAAAAACAGCAGTCCTCGGCAGGGCAGTGCCAAAGTTGGCGACATCAGGATCAGTTCCGTGCCGCCTATTTGCAATTCGGCAGAGTCAGGCTATTGAGGAGCCTACTGCCATTGACAATCTAGAAGGCAGCTAGGCAAGCAGTGTCAACCATTGCTTTTATGGTCAGCTCTAACAGCGTAGCTGACGATAATCATTGCGCAGTCCACCACGAGTCCAATGAGAGATTGCTGACGGCATAAAAACTGGTGATTGCTCAGTTAGGCGCAAAGCTTAGAAAGATTGAAACTCGGGCTCACTACAGTTTGAAAATATGGCCCTACAACCAATCCCACCACCTTGCTGGCATTGTTTGAGGGCGAGATCCTTTGCAATCTCTTCTGTCTCCGCCCGTCCAAAGCTCGTCCCACCTGCACCAGAGGTGGGGACAGATGCAGCGGCACATTGATTCTTGTATGTGAATGCGACTCGACACTCTTTTCCGCCGCTTGCGCTGCATACGCCTTCCGCTTCGCGCGAGGCGGCAGCTTTAGTGTGCTTTCCAGTTGACGCACCCGATGCCCCATCAGGTGACAATGCGATTGCGCCCCAAGTCTTGATCCATCGTCCGTTTGGCCTCGGGCCTTCCGAAGAAGTAGAACCCGACGATGGAATAGGCGCACAGCCTTGCACGCCCTGCCCGCCGATGGGATAAGAGCCAGCAGGGCATCCGCCTTCCGCTGACGCGCTCACTGAAAACCCGAGCCCAGCAAGCATCAGGATCGGCGCGAGGGCCCTAATAAACCTTGAACAGCCAACCATTTTAATCCCCTCAAATCAGCATTCGAATCTGGGCAGCTACTTGGCGGAGCCGAACTTGCCACTGGTTAGCCCGCCATCCGACTGTGGCATGGGAATTGTCGGAGTGCCAACACGATTGGCATTTCCATCAACCGCATGTTCGGCCCCCTTAGACGGAGCCGGTGGCGTATAGGTACCCGCCGGCCGCCCATCAGAGCTCGGGGTAGCCGCCGCACCGCCGCCTATCTGCGAATATGCCATGAAGGTACCCAGTGTGCCCTGGAAGAACATCGCGGCCATTGGGGGCGCAGTCAGGATCAAGGTGGTGAGTATCAACCCCATCCCACCCTGCTGCATGGCCTGACTGGTCATGCCATCAGCCAGTGCGCCGTTCAACAGATACTTGTCGACAAGCGCCGTTGCCCAGAAGGAACTTGCAACGCGGATGACCATGTCCAGCGCGATCGACACCATCGCCGCCAGAACCGCCATCGAGAACATCGTTCCGATTCCGTAGAACAACCATCGCTGGAACAGCTGCTTGGTCTGCTCGAACAGCAGGCAAAGGATGAACAGTGGCCCCAAACCGATGAAGAGTGCCATCGCAATCTGGTACAGCAGCAACATCGCGCCCGCAGTGATCGCCGGACCACCTGTACCCAGTCCTATAAAAATCTGTGCCTGGGTTTTCTGACCCTGCAGGCTTTCGTCCTTCAGCACCTGGATCGCGTCGATGCTGGACAGGGCAACCTGCATCCAGGCAAGGGATTGATCGATCTGTTTTTCCGGCGGGTCGTCCTTGCCGGTCACCACGTGGGAGATCAGTCCTTTCACGTCCTTGTTGAGGAAGTCCTGCACGTTCTGACCGAACATCGCCATGGTAGTGGCAACGCTGACGATCAGCGCAGCACGCGCCATATTGGTAACCAGCACCATCATTGAATCACGGCTGCGGCCTGTGACGATGCGGAACCCCTGGATCAGCACCCACAGCGTCATGAGGGTGAGGGCCATGAAGCCAACCCACTTCATCATGTTGCCCAACAGCTTGATGCCAAAGTCATTGATACGGTCCTGGAGGAACTCCAGGATCAGCCGGAAGAACATGAAGTCGCCGATTGACTGGATGCGTACCGCATATCCAAGCAACTCGTGCAGGCCTCCGGAGAAGTCAAAGCTGGCAATCAGCGCGATGTTCATTTCCACAATCCTTTGGCGATTCCACTTGCCTCCGACCGGACACCCTGCCCGGCCGGTGCTTCATAGGTCCAGCTGCGATCAATCAATGCTCAGGGCGGTCTTCAGCGCAGCCGTGCGCACCAGATCACTCGCAAGCTTCTTCTTCGGATCTCCCTTCAGCGCGGCCTGGGCGATCACGTTCTGGTTGGCCTCCATCACGGCGATGTAGGCGTCATATGCCTGCATGCGACCAACCCACTGCTGCGACATTGCCTGCAACTGGTTGCCGAGCCGCTTGGCGTCGCTGTCGGCGGCCTGCACGTTGCCAATCTTGTCGCTCTTCAGGCGCGCCATGAAATTCTCGTACAACGCCTTTTCCATTTCCTCGGACGTGGTCGTCATGAAATCGACCGAATCGTTGAACTTGCGATTCTGCATCATGCGAATGTTCACGCAGATCTGCTTCTGCTGCTCCTTGATGTCCTTGTCGGCCTTGAAGCCGACGGCATCAAAGAGATTGGTCAGACTGAGTCCAACCGCATCCTGGCCGCACGTCTCAGCCACCAGGTAGTCCTCCTTCACGCGCTTGAGTTCCTGCGCCTGCGGCATATTCATCAGGAAGTTCATCGCACTGAACAGTGCTCGCGCGTCATCGATCTGCTGCTTGATCTGCTTCCAGCGAGTCGCCTCCTTGCCATACTCGATGGTCTGATCAATCCATGCGCGGAACTCCTGCATGATCGAGGAGTAGTCGATGACCGGCAGGCCTGCATTTGCGTTCTGCGCACTGAGCAGCAAAGCACCGGAAAGCACGATCGCACCAAGACGCGAGCGGCGCGGAGTGCGGCCATCGCTGCGAGTCTGCATCGCGTTGTTCATTTCAATCTCCATGTTCGAAATAGTCATCTGCGACCTCCCTGCTGCCGCGGTCACGCGGCGTCCGAACGGGCAGCCTTACCGGAGCCCTTTCTGTTCTTGTAGAAATCTTCCAGCCACTGTTCCGGCGTCAGCTCATCCACCGTGACCCGCGCGCGCACCGCCGCGGTCTGCAGCACACGGTGCATGATGTCGATGTTGTCGGTCGAGGCCGAGATCACCGAGAGAATGTCATCCATTCCACGCAAGTTGAGCTGGCAGACGCTGGACGCGTGGCCCTGCTTGACCAAGAAGCATCGGGAGCGTTCATCAAGGGCGGTAACCACCCTGAATTCGGCTTCGGTCAGCTTCAGGCCCTCCATGTAGTCGCTCTTGCTGGCGTTGGGGTTCGGCAGCAGGATCAACGTCGCGGTCTGCTCGATCAACGCTGCGGAGATATCGCTCTTCAGCGCATCCTCCGGGCTCTGGGTGGCGAAGATGCCCATGCCGTTCTGCTTACGGATGGTCTTCTGCTTGTTCTTGGCGAATTCCTTCAGACCACCCTCACCGTCAAGGATCTTCCAGAATTCGTCCATCACGTAGATCAATGGGCGACCATCGATCAACGACTCCAAGCGGTGCAGCAGGTAGTTGATGACGGGCACGCGCACTTCAGGGTTGTCGATGATGTCGGTGTAGTCAAAACCAATGATGTTGGCCTTGCTCAGGTCCACGGTATCGACAGGGTTGTCAAACACCCAGCCCAGCGAGTTGCCGGACGTCCAGCGACGCATGCGCGCGTATAGCCCATCGTCACCCATATTGGGCAGACTCTTCTGGAAATTGGTCATGCTACGCAGGTGCATTGGCGTGTCGAGCATGCTCTCGACCGCGCGATAGATATCCTCTTCTTCGCGGGAGCTGTACTCACGCTTGCCTGCCAGCACCTTGATCAGGTCAGCCAGGAACTGCACATTGCTCTCGTTGTTCTCGCACTGGAATGGATTGAAGCCGGTCGGCGCACCGTTCTCCAGTGCCAGATAGTTGCCTCCGCAGGCGCGCACGAAAATCTCCGCGCCGCGATCCTTGTCAAAGAAGAAAATCGTGGGCGACGGTTCGTACTTCTGCACCTGGCTGAGCAGGAAGTTGATCAGGGCGGTCTTACCGGTACCTGACTTACCGATCACCATGGTGTTGGCGATCGCCTTCTCACCCAGCGAATTTTCCGACGGGTGGGTGGCATGGAAGTTGAAGTAGTACGGCTGGCCGTTGGTCGTCTGCAGCGTGGTGACGCAGTCGCCCCACGGATTGTTGTGCTGCTTGCCTGTGGCGAAGTTGTGCAACGGCGACAAGCCGAGGAAGTTCAGCGAGCTGACGTTGGCCAGACGAGTACGGAAGCGCCAGTTGGCTGGAATCTGCGAGTAGAACGATGAGGTGACCGCAAGGTCTTCCTTGGTGGAAACGAAGCCTGCATTCGACAGTTCAGCGCGGGTCGTCGCCACATTCTGCGACAGCTTGGCCTGGCTGTCGCCATAAACCGCCATGATGAAATGGTACTCGCCCAGTACGAAATTGCCCGAGGACAACTGATCCATCGCCTGATCGAGCTCGACGATCTGGCTGACGGCCTTGTCGCCGGACGAAATCATCATGCCCTTGGTGCGGTCCAGCACCTTCAGTGCATCTTGGCGCCCCATCGGGCTGAAAGAATGGGTGATGACGTACTCGTAATCCAGGTACTTCAGGCCGTTCAGGATGCCGGGGTAGGTCCCCTCGGCGTATTCCTTGATATTGAGGATCGCGCCGAAGTGATTGGCACCGTTAGGCGTGTTGATCACAAAATCGCCGGTCTTGGCCGAGAACATATGCCGGCTGACCGGCAGATAGTCCTTCACAGGGGCCGACAGCACCGGCACCGGCTCATCGATACGATTGATCAGGTAGCCGAACAACTCCAGCGTCTCAGAGAACACCACGCCATTCTTTGCCTCGTACATGCCGAGGCGGTACGGCGCGTAGTCGCGGATGACGGCCTCGACATTGCCAGCCAATTCCATCAGTTTTTCGACCGCCTGCTCCTGCTCGGCGCGCAGCCTGTCCACATTTGCGGACTTTTCCACGAAGCGCTTACCGGCCACCACCGGACGATAGATCATCGTCAGGTACAGCTCGTTCTGCATGATGCGCTGGGAGGACAGCATTCCCATGTACTGATCGGATACGTCCTGGTTGAAGCGCTGTTTGAATTGGCTCTTGCCCTTGAGCGTGCGACGCCGACGGATGTCATGCACCCAGAAGGCGACATTGACGAAATCCGGCGCGCGCAGCGTCTGCAGCAGACGATTGAAAGTGTTGTGGCGATGTTCCAGCTCCCATTCCTCGCGGCCGACGAACGGCAGCCCCTCCAGATGCCAGGTCAACAGGTAGTCGCCGCCCGTGGTCTTCACCACGTTCGGAGCCACATGCGATGACAGGGGAACAAATTCGCTGATGGAGGTATCTGGGCTGAACATGCGACTGCTTCCAAAGGGGTACTGCCGACAGAAATTCGGAGTGGCTGCGGCGGGCAGCTGCTGCCCGCCGCGGCCGTTCCGGCCCTCAATCCATTCGGGCCGGCTTGTTGCGGTACTGATTCGGGTTGAACACCCACATGCCATCGTGTTCCTGGACGTTGCGGACCCTCAGCTTGAACATCAGGCGTAGGCCCAACAAACGGAAGATCATCTCGTCACGCCTGGCCATCTGCCGCATGATGAAGATGGCCACCGGGATGGTCAGCAGGAACCAGAAGTTCGTGTACATGCTGAGCAGCAACAAACCACCTGCCACCATGAAAAAGGGCAGGTAGGGAACGCCCAGAAACATCGCTGGGCGCGTGCAACCCCGGAACAGAACGTTCTTATGCACTGTAGTAGAGGATGGCGTTCTGGATGTGCAGCGCCATGCCACCGCCAGTCGTGCCACCACCACACTTGCCATCGCTGCCGTCACCCAGCAGCATGCGGGCGATCTGACCGGCTGCGCCGATCAGCACGCCACCGATCAGGATCGGCGCAACATCGGCAATGCGCTTGTGCGCAAAAGCAATCTGGTAGCCGGCGAAGATGACCGCGATGGTCACCACGGCGATCGAGGCGATGTTCAACAGCCCGTTGATGTTGTTGAAGAAGCCACAGACTTTCTTGTCGGTACCGCCAAAATCGGTGGCGCCGGAGGCAAACACCTGCGGGGCGAACACGGCGCCCACGAAGACGGTGGCCATCAGCAGGGTCTTCAGCGTGCGCTGGGCCTGGACGAGGTCGATATTGATACGCTTCATGGATTGATTTCCTTGTTGATGGACTAACACAACTGAATCGACCAGCCGGGGGACTGGCCGTACCACGACTTCGTCAGAACACGAAGGCCGCATCCCCTGCGGGAATCTGTTGCGCCGGCATGGACTGCGCCGGCGCGTTATACATGTTGCCTGGGGGGGCCGAGGCGCCCTGCTGACCCCAGGGCTGCAGCATCACTGGGCTTTCGCCGCCGCCGGCCGTCGCGCCTGGCAGCTGCTGCGGCATCATCGGCGGCTGACCCGCCCGCCCTGCAGCAGCCTGCTGCGGATAGCCCTGCTGCTGCGGGTAGCCGCTCTCCGGCTGCGCCTGCGGCTGCATCATGCGGTCGACTGAGCCCAGCACGACCCGCGACAATGCCTGATCGGCAAGATTGACCAGGCTCCCGCGTGCCATCGCGCCGGCAGACGGATAAACGGTATAGGCGCGCGCCGGGTCGTTGGACGGAACATAGACCGGACCATTGGCCTGGGCGACGATCCGCGCCTGCGCCGGGGAGGCGAGCTGCGGATGATGTTCGACCTTGACTGTACGGCGCTCTCCGCGGGCTACGACGTCAATGGGCGCCACGCCATTGGACGCAACCTGCTGCCCACGACGAATCGAGTCATAAACCTTCTGCACATAGCCGTGACGGAAACCGGTCTCGAAGTTGCCCGAGTAGTAGCAGCTGAACGACTTGCCCCAATCCTTGCCGGAACGCTTATAGCATTCGGCGAGGATGCGCGACCCGGCCTGCAGGTTCGGGCACTGCTGGAAGGCTTTCTCGTAGGAGTCCAGACCATACTTGGCCAGGTTGTAACGGTTCACCTGGGCCAGGCCAATAGAAAAGTTGTAACCCTTCTCCTCCAGCATGCGCACAGTGGCGAGCGCCTCGTCCAGTGCCTTGGGCTGACGCACCAGTGCGCCGCCAACCACGCCGATTGCGTACGGGTTGCGCGAGGATTCGACGTTGATCACGTGTTGCATCACGTCCATCGAGACGGCCATCTCCGGGCACGCCATCATTTCCAGTCCTGGCAACATAGTTCAGCCCTCCTGCCCCTGGGCGCGCCCAGGATTGAAGTCGATGCCGGTGATGTAGCGGGCACCAGCATGCGCCTTGATATGCACGACGATATCGATGGTCATCATCAACAGACGCTTGATGACGTTGAATTCCAGACCTGAGCCCTCGGTCGACGCTTTCACCATCAGCGCCAGCTGGTCCCACGTCTGCTCCGGGCTGCCGGCGTGGCAGCTGGTGATCGAACCGGGGTGACCCGAGGCGCAGTTGCGGATGAAGTAGAACGCTTCATCGCCGCGCAGCTCGGCCAGGATGATGCGCTCGGGCTTCATGCGCAGACAGGCTTCCATGCAGCTCTTGGCCGTGACGTTGCTGGCGCTCTGCCCGCCTTTGGAGTACAGCAGGTGCACCACATTGGGCTGGGTCAGGAACAGCTCGCGCGCGTCCTCGATAGTGACCAGACGCTCGCTGTCCGGGATATGGTTTACCAACGCTTTCATGAAGGTGGTTTTGCCGCTGCCGGTAGCGCCGGACACGACGATGTTCTTGCGGTACATCACCGCCCGCCGGAAGAACTCGGCGTACTCACGCTGTTGCCGCAATTCAAGCAACTCGCGATCCTGCTCACTCAGGCTTCCATCCTGCTCAAGGATCTGATTGAAGAAACCATCCTCGTGGTACTGGGTGAGCGACTTGGTGTGCTTGGAGGGCAGTCGAATCGTGATCGACACCTTGCCCGCATCGCAGGCAGGCGGGATCACGAATTGCGCACGCTGCCCAGTCGGGAAGGTCAACGACACCACCGGGTCCGCATCGGTGATGCGCTGGCCAGTGTTGCTTTCGTTGACCACCGCGGTACAGAACTGCCGCGCGCGTTCGAACGTCAGGCTTGGCACATCCACGCGCTGCCACCCTGCCCGCGTCTCCAGATACAGCTCACCCGGACGGTTGATGCAGATTTCCGTCACTTCGGGCGAAGTCATGTACTCGGCGATGCCCAGCACTTCGTACTGATAGCGCAGGAAATCGCTGGAGACGAGGGCGAGGGGTGACACTTCGGCGTCCATGGTCGTTCTACGGTTACCGGCGGGTGCGCAGCACATCGCTGAAGTCAACGTCCTTTGCGACGTAGACGTTCACGACCGTGCCCTGGTTGATGGTGACCGTCGGCGGACGGCGCTGGCTCATGGCATCGTTGGCCAAACGCTCCATTGAACGTGCCGTGGCACTTTCATAGGGCGACTGCACAGCCATGCCGCTGTTGGTGATAGTGGTGGTCTCCGGGCCATGCTCGGCCGCAGCGTATTTGAAGGCGTCCGCAATAAGGCTGATCATCAACGCCTGCGCGATACGACTTCCCCAATGCGCGCTGTATTGACCTGGGTGCCCAGCACCGCCAAGGCCATCAACGCCGGGACTGGACATGGCCACGTCAATGCCATTGGGCGTGGTGATGCGATCCCAGATCACTTCCACGCGCTTGCCCACCGGACCACCACCATAAGCGCCATAGATCTTCGAGCCCTTCGGCAGCAACAGCGTACGGCCATTGATCGAATAGACAGGTTCGGTCAGAAGGCACGAGGTGTATCCGGCCAGATCGGTGACGATGCGGGTTTCCAGCACACAGCGCAGGTAAGTACCGCGCACCAGCAGTGCATCGGGACTGTGGATGAAACTGGCGTTGGAAATGTCCTCCACATCCGGACCACGACGAGTTTTCGTGGTGACCGGCTGGGGATTGCCTGCCTGCATCGCGGCAATCATCGCCTTGCTGTACTGGTCTGCGGAGTTCTGCGCGCCTTCTGTTTCATCGCCAGCACCCACGCCGCTCCCAGCACCGATACGTCGATCCATAAGGCTGGGACCGCGTTCCAATTCGCGCTCGGGATCGCGATCCGGCAACTGATAAACCGAACGACCAGTCTGTCCTGGATCCTGCGGCAGCTGCGGCAGCATCGGGATGGGTTCGGCCGGCCCCGAGGGCACCGACGGCGCCGGATCTACGCTCGGCAACTGCGGCGTGGCAACGCGGGCGGTGTCAGGCAGTTTGGCTGGTGCATCGCTATCGCCCTTGCTATTACGGAAAACCAGCAGCCCCATCGCCACCAAGAGCACGACGATGCCACCAAGGAACAGCAGTGCCTTGCGGTTGAGCCGCTGCTCTTCAGCCGAGCGCAACTGTGGCGCGCCAGCATCCAGGTCAGGCGTAGCCTCAGCCTGAGTGTTACCGAAATAAGGGTTGGACGGAGCCTGTGGGCTCTGGTCCGGCGTGTTGCCGTACGGGCCCGGATCCTCGCGCCCGTTGTTCGGATCGTTTCCGGGAGTGTTCTGCTGGCTCATTTCTTCACGTTCCTTCGCAGACCAACGACGTAGTCGCCGTGGCGGATGACCAGGTACGGGTAGGTCCCGTGGACGATCAAAGTGTTCCCTTCGACTGTGGTGTTCACCACGAAGTCTTCACCGTACTCCTTCTCGCGACCGAACACGGCTGGGAAGATGCCAGTCTTGTATTCGGGCGAATTGGGCAATTTCAGGTAGGTGAAACGACCATCGTCATAGGCATTGACCGGAATCAACCACCCCATCTTCTTCGCTTTGCTGGTCGAATAGGAGTAATTGAAGTTGTACTGGCGATCCTTGGCCAGCTCGGTGCTCAGCAGAGGTTGCGCTTCTTCTTCGACCGCTTCCTGGGCCAACCCGAACTCGGTGTCGCTCGGGTAGGTGAAGGCGATCTTGTATTGCACGCCCGCGCGACGGGCCTGCTCAAGCTGACGCCAATCGGTCGCCACCACCTTCAGTTCGAAGATGTACGAATGGGTCTCGGTGCGCACCATCATGTTGGTGTCAACGTCAACGTTCTTCGGCTTGATGTAGAACACGTTTTCGCGACGGGTAAGCTCCCAGCCATTGCTGAAACCAGTGCTGTAGTCGAGGATCTTCTCGTTCGGGCTCAGTTCGATCTGGGTGGTCAGGCCCAAACCTGTGCGTACCGGATAGATGCGATCCTTCTCGTACTCGTAATGGTCCACTGCCTGTGCCATCGCTGTGGTGGAAAACACCAGCGACAGCAACGACAGCAGCGCCAATGCGCTCCCCCTGACTTTTCGACTACTCATCGGTTGCTTGCTCCATCAGCATTTCCGGTGGAATTGTTCTGTACCGGCCTCATGGCCGGCTGACCAGGCATGACCTGCCCTGGCATCGGTTGGCCCTGCACCGGCTGGCCTTGGATGGGCTGCCCCTGCATCGGTGGCACCTGGCCACCCACTGGGGCTGCCACGGGTTGCCCGGTAGCCGGATCAATCATGGTGGCTGCGGCAGGGTTGTTGGGATCATAGATACCCTGCGCCTGCTGTGCAGCCTGCTGGGCCTGCGCCTGGATCGCATTGTCGTCCGGAACGGGCACACCGCGCGCGTAATCGTTGTCCACGCGGTACTCGGTGACCTGGAAGGCCAGCGGATTGAGCACACGATCCTGCTCGGACAGCGCCAGGTTCTGGTTGTACTCGAAGCGCATTGTCACCAGCTGGTTGTCCAGGAAGTTGCTAACTCCCGAACGCTTGTCCAGCAGGCTGCGTTGGATGCGCACCGACGCGCCGCGGAAGCTGCCATTCGGTTCCGCCCCCAACGGGGTGATGCTCAGGATTTTTACCCGGATGGCCTTCTCGCGACCATACATTACGAATGGATTCTGCGGATTGTTGCCCGCGTAACGGGCACGCATGGTCTGCGACACAGGGTCCGTCGACATGACGAAGACCAGCTCCCAGTCGCGCAGTCCCATCACAGCTGAGTCATACGACTCACGCGCCATCACATACTGGGCGACGTTGCTGCGGTTGATGGCTTCGTTGGCCGTAATCGTCTCGCCACGGAAGGTGCCACTAAGACGGGCGACCGTCGCATTGCCCGTATAGGCATCAGCCATCACCAGGAACGGCACCTTCTCCTTCAACGGCAGCATGTAGTAGTAGCCACCGGCCAGCGCCAGCGACATCAGCAACGAACCGGTGGCGACCCACCAGGCACGACGCTCGCTGCGCCGGGCCATGTCGGCCACGGTGATCTCGTAGCTGACCGCCTTGGCGACCGACTGCTCGACCTTGGGGCTGTTGCCTGCATCCTTCTTGCGGAACATGGGTTCTTCCGTACTGCTGAAACATCAATGGGCGCGACGCCCCTGCGCCAGGCGCGGGGTGCGGCACGTTCGATGATTTCGACGCGGTCTCAGCTGCCGCTGCTGGCTTCAGGATCCTGGGCCGACGCGGTCGGCGTCGATCCAGCGCTCTGCACGACGATCTGATTGCCGACGATGGAGACGGAAACGCCCTGCGCCGCATAGGCCGCCGTGAGATCGATCACGGCCTGCTGTGCGTTGGTGGTGTCGATCTCCGACACCGCGCCATACAGGGTGAAATCCGAACTGAGGCGATAGTCCAGCGTGCGGCCGGAATCCTTGGCCCAGCGCTCGAGCATGGCCTTCAGCGTGCGATCCATCGGCGACGCCTGATAGACGTAGCTGGAGTACAGTGGAATCTCGGTCGGAGCCGTCGCGAAACGGTTGACCGGCTTCCAACGCCCTCCAAAGTCGGGTGCGGGCTTGGTAGCACAACCTGCCACCATCAACGCCGCCACTGCGGCGATGGACATTTTTGCAATAAACGCCTGATTCATACGGGCTTCACTTTGACGTACGAAAAAGCAGTCCCGATGTTGGTCCCTTGGTCGTCCGGCACTGCGCGATGCACGCCGGAAACGTAACGAATGCACTGCTTAACAGCACATGGGCACGGTTCCCCTGCAGCTCGAAAGCTGCCAACCAAGTCGCGTGAAGCAACCTCATCCGAGGCCCCTCTCACGCACCCTCACCAACTTCGGAACCATCCCTGTTCCCATGGCTGAAACTCCTGGCCACTCTGAAAGCATGACGAATCACACAGATTCGCAAGCCACGCATAGAGTCGCACAACTACGCGTCAATTCGATGTCAGACAAATCTGAATTTTGACCAACGTATGGCGTTTCTTTGACGCGCCTCACTAATTCACTTCCATGAACGCGTGCATGCGTCACACTTTCAAGTCTGCAACTTAGACATCAAGCATCGGCACGTCAACCTTTGGCAGTAGACGTGACGTGAAATAGCGGTCCTTGTAATAGCGAATCTTGTCGCACTTGACCGGATGCGGGATGCCTTCGTACAGGAACACCTCCTTGTCCGGCCCCATCGCCTTGAGCTCCTGCGGCAGCATCAGCGCGCGACGCTCCTCGGTGAAGCTGTGGGTCTTTTCACGCGCGTGGGTGACATTCTTCTTGCGGATGGTGGTGTAACCCAGCATGTCCGAATAGTCGTTGGCATCCTGCTGTTCGCGCGGGGCGTACAGGATCTGCAGCGCATGGTTGGTGATGATCGTGCGTGAGACCTCGCGGCCGTAGGTGGCATCCAGCTGCGACATGCTCTGGATGATGGGCAGCAGGCGCACGTTGTAACCGGCCATGTAGGACACCGCCGAGGCGATGATTTCGACCTTGCCGATCGAGGTGAATTCGTCCATCAACAGCAGGCACTGGTACTTCAGGTCCGGATTGGACTTGGGCAGTTCCTTGGTGTTGAGGTTGATCAACTGGCTGAAGAACAGGTTGATGATCAATCGGCTTTCGGCCAGCTTGTTGGGCTGGATGCCGATGTAGATGGTCATCTTCTTCTTGCGCACGTCGGTGAGCAGGAAGTCGTTGGTGCTGGTGGCCTTGTCCAGGACCGGGTTGATCCAGGGGTTCAGCGGTTCCTTGAAGGTACCCAGGATCGAGGCGAAGGTCTCGTCGGCCTGGGACAGCATGTTGGCGAATGCCGAGCGCGCGTTGCTGCTGAGGAATGGGCGCTCGGACAGGCCCTTGAGGAACTTCTTCAGGTCGCTGCCATCGCCGGAGGAAAGGCGATAGACCGCACCCAGGGTCGGCGTGCCCTGCCCGCCCGGGAAGCCGCTGCTGCGCTCGTCATCCCAGTTCTCGAACAGGTACAGGGTGAAGGCGATGAAGGCATTACGCGCCTGGCTGATCCAGAACTTCTGGTCTTCCGAGCCATCCGGATACAGCATCGCACCGATGCTCATCAGGTCCGAGACACGGAACGCCGGGTCGTCGGAGACATAGCTGAGCGGGTTCCAGCGATGGGTGCGGCGATCTTCGGCGAAGGGGTTGAACAGGTAGATCTCCTGCCCCTGGCTGGCGCGCCAACCACTGGTCAGGTCGAAGTTTTCCTGCTTGATGTCCAGCACCACCAGCGATTCGCCGTACTCCAGCAGGTTCGGGATGACCACGCCGACGCCCTTGCCCGAACGGGTCGGGGCCGCCAGGATCACGAATTGCTGGCCGTCCAGCCGCACCAGCTTGCCGCCATGGCTGCCGACCACGATGCTCTGGCCGCTCTTCTTGAACATGCCATGCTTGGCCAGATCGGCGCTGGTGGCAAAGCGCGCGTCACCGTGCAGCGAGCGCTTGTCCTTCTTCAGCAGCACGACCAGGCCGACGATGGCCAGCACCAGCAGCGGCAGGCCGAAGCCGAGGTAGCCGGCCCATTTGATCTTGCCCACGAACGGGGCAACCTGCGGCTGGCCGAGGACGTGGAAATACTGGTAATAGGTATTCCAGGTGAGCAGCTTGGTATCCAGACCAAGCAGCAGCAGCGTCAGGTAACCGGAAAGCACGAACCCAAGCAGCAGGGTCGCCAGCGTGATGATGGCGATGAGCAGATACTTCTTACTGGACAACACCCGAATCCTCCATGATGCGCCCGAGGGCGCGACGGCTTAGCGGCGGCGTCGCTGCGACGCCTTCCTCCGCAGGTTGACTTCATTCTCCAGCCCGGGCTCCACGCCCTCTTCCCGCACCAGTTCCTCAAGGTACCGGCGCGCATCGGCCAACGACATCAGGTCGGTCAGACGTTCCCCACCGTCGACGATGACCGCATGGCCGACCACATCGCCGGGAGCGTACACCGGCTCGTGGGTCACCGCTACCAGACGGAAGCGGCCGCGTAGTTCCAGCTGATGGGTGTATTCCTGCATGTCTCATCTCCCTGATGGAATCCAGATGCCATTCCTGCAGCGTCCGATGATGCCTGCACGGCCGTGGTGGCGGCATGCAGACAGTCCGTACGACAATACACGCTTGCACCGGGGAGATCGCAATGGACTGGGTAGCACGTGCACGCATGCTGGCGCTGGAGGCCCATGCCGGCCAGGTCGACAAGGCAGGGCACCCCTACATCGGCCACGTTGGCCGGGTGGCCGCTGCCGTGCGCGGCGATGATGAAGCAGAGGCGGTGGCCTGGCTGCATGATGTGATCGAGGACTGCCCGGCCTTCGCTGGGCAGGTGCAGGCCTTTCCCGCCCCGTTGCAGGACGCGGTCCGGCTGCTGAGCCGGACGTCTGCGGCGGATGCCGACACGTACTACGCACGAATTTCGGCGGATCCGCTGGCACTGAAGGTCAAGCTGGCCGACATCGCCGACAATGCCGATGAAGCGCGGCTGGCATCGCTGGATGCCGCCACCGCCGAGCGCCTGCGTGACAAATACCGACGGGCCTTGGCGGCGCTTGGCCAGCCGGCCACGCCGGCAGCACCACCCATCGAACACTGATTTACCCCCAGCCCGGCTGATGCCTGTTGCGGTGCAGCAGTACAATGGGGCGCTTCCCCCGCCCCTTTGCGCCCCCGAATGAGCCCCAACTCCCCTCTGGCCGCTCGGCTGACGCCGCGCCAGCGTACCCTGATCATCCTCGCCCTGTCGTTGGGCGGCTTCGCCATCGGCACCAGTGAATTCGCCAGCATGGGCCTGATGCTGGAGATCAGCCGCGGCCTGTCCATCAGCGAGACGCAGGTCGGCCACCTGATCAGCGCATACGCCATCGGCGTGGTGGTGGGCGCACCGATCCTGGCCTTCGTCGGCGCCAGCTTCCCGCGCCGCAAGCTGCTGCTGGCGTTGATGGGGTTCTATGCCGTCGGCAACCTGGCCAGCGCATTGGCCCCGAACTACGGCACGATGCTGGTGGCGCGCTTCGTCGCTGGCCTGCCGCATGGTGCCTACTTCGGCGTGGCGATGCTGGTGGCCGCAGCGATCAGCCCGGCCGGCCAGCGCGGGCAAGCGATGTCGCGCGTGCTGTTGGGGCTGTCGGTGGCGATCCTGATCGGCAATCCGCTGACAACCTGGCTGGGCCAGCAGCTGAGCTGGCGTACCGCCTTCGCCCTGGTCAGCGTGCTGGCCATCGCCACGGTGGCGATGATCGCGCGCTTCCTGCTGCCCGATCCGGATGAGGTGCGGACCTCGCCGATGCGCGAGCTGCGCGCATTCAACACCACCCAGGTTTGGCTGGCGCTGTCGATCGGTGCGGTGGGCTTTGCCGGCATGTTCTGCGTGTTCACCTACCTGGCACCGACCCTGGTGCAGGTGACCGGCGTGGCCGAGTCGTGGATGCCGCTGGCGGTGGGCGTATTCGGCATCGGCGCGATCATCGGCAACATCGCCGGCGGCTGGCTGGTCGACAAATTCCACTTCAAGGCCGCTGCAGTGGTGCTGGTGTGGTCGATCGTGATGCTGCTGCTGTACCCGCTGGCCGCCGAATCGGTGTGGACCATCGGCCCGATGATCATTACCGTGGGTACGATGGGCGCCCTGGCTGCGGTACTGCAGACGCGCCTGATGGACGTGGCCGGCGAGGCGCAGACCCTGGCCGCCGCCTCCAACCATGCGGCGTTCAATACCGCCAATGCGCTCGGCCCGTGGCTGGGCGGCATGGCGATCAGCGCCGGCTTCAGCCCGGCCACCACCGGTTACGTAGGTGCGGCGACGGCGGTCGGCGGCCTGCTACTGTGGTGCGTGTCGGTGATGCTGGAGAAGCGCAGGATTGCCATCGCCGGCAGCCGCTGAACTGCGCACGGTTCGTCAGCCGTCGCCCAGGCGACGGTGTTGCCCTGGAGGCAACAGGGCAGCACCGCGCTGGCAGCGGCTGCACACCGAACCTACCGCAGGCAATAGCTGAAGCGTTCGCCCAGTGCCATGGCCTCATCCTGGCGCTGCACCCGCTCAAGCACGTCGACGATCTGCTGGAAGCGAGGCCCCAGCGCCTCTCTGGAAACCTGATGGCCGTTCCAGGTCAGCTGCAGCGGGCGCTCGACGCTGGCACTCAGCAGATCCCAGAGGGCGTCGAGATTGTTCCCATAACCGCGCTCGACACCCAGTGCGAGCGCCAGCGTCTCGTGGAATGCCCGCTCGCTGTGGATGCGGTTGCCGTCCAGTTCGATGTCCATTGCGGGCTACTCCGTTGCCAGCGGCGAGTGGAAATTCAACCTGCATGCTATCCCAGCCGCATGCGCAGCGCTGAAGCGTAGCAGCGGACCTCGTTGACTTCGCCACCGCGCTGGCCTGACAGCCTCATCACGGTAGGAAAACGAGGATGGAGACACCTGTCTGCAACCGAGAACACCATGCCGGACACCGGCCACTTCGCCATCCATGCCTTCGAGGCCGCGTTCAATATTTCCGGCGACGTGGAGCGCATCATTTCGCTTACCGTGTCATGCCGTCATTGTGCGGAAATCACCTGCGCCCAGGATGCAAACCTGTTGCACCTGCCGGGCGGTACGCTGTTCCGTTGTGATGCCTGTGGCTGCCATCAGGCCATCAGCAATGCGCGCCTTTCGGACTGGCAACTGCCGCCCCTGCTGGGCGTATGAGGACGTGCCATGCCGTTGACTGAAGAACAGTTCACCATCCTGCGCGCCATTGCCGATGCGCACCCTGTGGGAAGCGATGCGGCGACGTGGGCCGTGAAGGAAGGCCTGGCGGTGCAGGCGGAAGATGCGGATATCGATCTGACCCCACACGGGCGCGACATGCTGGCCTCCCAACCGGCACGCTGACCGGGCAGCACTGGCATGCAGTATGCACATGCCGTGGTCAGCTCATCACGGCATTTGCCCGCTGGCGGTGCGACGAACACGCGGCGTAGATCTGCGTTGTTGCAGAGTTGCGCACGCCAGCCCCCCAAGCGCGACACAGTCCTCATGCACCGCCAGCTTTCCCCCACCTGCCACGATGCGATTGCCCTGCGGGCCGGCGCGCTGGGTAGCGTGCTGGGCGTGGCGCTGTTCAAGGTCTTTGCGCTGTCTGCCGCAGCGGCCGGCTCGATGATGACGGTCGGGCTGTGGCTGCTGGGATGTGCACTGCTGGCGGCTTGGGCGTTGGCGGCCTGCCTGACCTGCCTGGCCTTGAGCCGGCGCGTGTTCGTGCTGATGCTCGCGCTGTCGACGGTGTTCCTGATCTGCATCGCCTGATAGGCAGTCAGCGGCCTCAAGCACCTCCACAATTGTTATTCAATAACAAGTGCTGCCAGTCGGATTGCGCGTGAGCCAGGTCACGGATTGAATTCGATAGCCAGACCGGCCCTCTTGAGATCCCCCCATGCGCCTGCTGCAGCCCCTGCTCCGCTCCGCCCTCTGTTTCCTTGCTCTCGCTTCGATCAGCGCCTGTGCCACTTATGACGATTCGGCCATGCACGCAGCCTGCCAGGAGTCGCCGCATGTGAAGGACCTGCCGCCTGAGGTTGCCGCCCGCGAAAGCCGATGCAGCAAGAGCGTTGAGGTCTGGTCGAGCGAGCGCAAAGGCAGTGACCAGCCGCTGGACCTGAGCGGCAAGAAGAAGGATCTCTGAAAGATGGCGGCGCAGCCCCGCGCGGGCTGCGCCGGAACTCAGGCAATCGCTTCCCTGCCAGCTGAGCTCGTCCATTCCTGTACCGCCCGCGCCAGTCCTGCCGCATCGGCGCCATCACTGGCCCAGGCGACAATGCCGTCCGGACGAACCAGCAGCGCCGACAGGCCCAGTGAATCGACAGCGGGCTGCGCGATGGACAGGATGCGGGCCCGTTCAACATCAACCGCCTCGCACAACGAGGCAGCAGCATCGAACACCAGCAGCACCGCCTGCCCTGCCCGCAGTAGTTCACCCATGCGGCGACCATCGACCAGCAGGAAATCCGGCGTGCTGCGGCCCACCAGCGGATGGGTATGGCCGAGGTCCAGCTGCTGGCCCACACCCCACACGCGCTCGGCGAGATACGTGGCGCCATCACGTGTTTCTGCCAGATCGGCCAAGATGGCAGCCAGTGCACGTGAGCCCGCGCTGGGGCGCATCAATGCGACCTGCGCGCGCGACCAGTCCAGCACGCGCGCGCCGATCGGATGGCGTTCGGCCTGATAGGTATCCAACAGCGCATCAGCTGCCTCGCCGCGCACGACGGCGGCGAGCTTCCAGCCAAGGTTCATCGCATCGCCCAGACCCAGATTCAGACCCTGCCCACCCAGCGGCGAATGCACATGTGCGGCATCGCCGGCCAGCAGCACGCGGCCACGACGATAGGCGGTGGCCTGCCGTGCGCCGTCGGCCCAGGTGGTGGCCAGATGCAGTGCGGTGATCGTTGCTTCGCGGCCGGAGATGCGGCGCAGCAGCGCCTGTGCCGATTCGCGATCAAGTGGCTGGCGGTGGCCCGCGCCGCCGTCGAAGTCGGCCAGGGCGATCGTGCCCGGCGGATTGAAGTTGCACATGCCCTGCGCGGTGGTGTGACGCCCCGGGCTGAGTACCGTCGGATCTTCCAGTTCAACACTGAGCGAGTGGCCGGTGAACTCTGGATCGGTACCAGCAAAGCTGAAACCACACTGCTTGCGCACGGTGCTGCGGCCTCCATCGCAGCCGACCAGCCAGCGCCCGCGGAAGGCCTGTCCGCCCGCCTCGACCTGGACCTCGTCGGTCCCCATCTGCACGCTCTGCACGCCTGCACCACGCAGGATCACTGCGCCCAGCGCCTGCGCGCGCTCGGCCAGCACGGCCTCCAGCGCCTGCAGTTCCACCGCCATCTGCGTGCCGACCGGGCTGGGCAGGCGCCACGGCCAGCGACCGCTGTCGACGTTGTCCAGTGCAAACGGAATACCCGCGAAGTGCCCACCCAGCTTGCGTGGCTGCGAGAGCCAGTGCGCGGTTCCCGGCGGCGGCGGGCCTTTCTCCGGCTTCAGCACCTGGCCGGCTGCCACCGCGTCCAGCACACCGCGCCGGTCGAGCGCCTCCAGCGTCGGGGCATTCAAACCGCGCAGCCCGAACGGCAGGCGCTTCAGCGGCGAATCCGGCGAGGCCGCCTGCTCCAGCACCAGCACCGCGCTTCCTGCCTGACACAGTTCACAGGCCAGCAGCAGTCCCACCGGGCCAGCCCCGGCAATGACGACGTCGTACCGCATTGGCAATCCTCGTGAGCACCCGGTCGGCACTCTGGCGGCCTCAATGTTACACTCGGTGTACTTTTCCACAAGTGACCCGCCCATGCCCCCGCCACCCGGCCGCCGTGAGCAGCGCAAAGCCGAGACCCGACAGGCGATTTCCGACGTCGCCACCCGGTTGATCATCGAGCGCGGCTTCGAGGCGGTGTCGATGAGCGAGATCGCTGATGCCGCCGGGGTTTCGCGCAAGACGGTGTTCAACTACTTCGCCAGCAAGGAACAGCTGGTGTTCGACCGTGATGAGGAAGCGCGCCAGTTGCTGCGCGAGGGCATGGCCGCGCGCACGTCGATGACGCCGCTGGCCGCCTTCCAGGCACTGGTGCGGGAACTGCTGGACACCGGCCATCCGCTGCTGCGGATCAACGCCGGTGCGGCGTCGTTCTGGAAAACCGTGGCCCAGAGCACCGTACTGGTGGCCCATGCGCGGCAGCTGCAGGCGCTGCTGACTGATGACCTGGCGCAGTTGATGGCTGAGTCAGCGGGGCGACCCGTCGGCGACGCCGACGCGCGACTGGGTGCGACGATGCTGATGGCGTCGATGGTGGCCGCCTACGAACAGGGGCTGCGCGCCCTGTCGTTCGGCGGCGATCCGCGGCAGGCGATGGTGCCGCTGATCGTGCGCGGCGCCACCGGCGTGCTGGTGGCTTTGGCCGGTACACCGTATACGGATCCGTCCGCGCGTCCATGACGCAATCGGGGGATGGGCACCCGATCATTGCAAATGCTAATCTTTCTCATTTGCAGACAAGCCTGATACGCCCATGCCCCACTTCCTGCCCCGCCGCAGCATTCTGTGCCTGGCGACGACACTGGCTTTTGCCACTCCCGGATACGCCGCCGACGCCCCGCCCAGCCGCGTGCAGGAGCTGGACAAGGTGGAGGTGCGTGGCCGCGCACAGACGTTGTACCGGGTGGATGACGCGGCTGTCGGCACCCGCACCGATACACCGCTGGAACTGGTGCCGCAGTCCATCCAGGTACTGCCGCGCGAGCTGATCGACGACCAGGCTGCACGCCAGGTGACCGATCTCTATCGCAGCATCAGCGGCATCAGCTACTTCAGCTATGCCGGGGTGACCCTGCGTGGTTTCCGCCAGGAGAACGTGCTGTATGACGGCCTGCGGGGCGACCCCTATGCGGGATTCTCGGTACCGCAGTTGTTCAACATCGAGCGGGTGGAGGTGCTGAAGGGACCGGCCGGTGCGCTGTACGGGGGCGGCGACGCTGGTGGCGTCATCAACTATGTGACCCGCAAGCCGAAAGCCACTGCCGAACGCCGCGTTGAACTGCAGATGGGAAACAAGGATTTCCGCGCCGGCTCGATCGAAGGTACCGGGCCGTTGAATGCAGCCGGCACGGTGCGCTACCGCGCCGGCCTGTATGGCGACAACGAGCAGGGCGTGCGCTGGAACACCGACAGTGAAAGCGTGATCGGCGATGCCTCGCTGGCCTTCGACGTGGGCGACACCGGCGAGCTGGTGCTGCAGTTCACCGACATTGCCCAGAACCTGGGCGGCAATCGCCTGCGCGGTGTTCCGGTCGATGACAGGGGCAATTTCCTGACCGACCGCCGCTGGAACCACAACGAGGCCAGCGACTTCCTGGACATGCGGGCCAAGGTGGCGCTGGCACAGTACCGTTTCGCGCCGCGCGACAACCTGGACGTGGATATTGCCGCGCGCTGGTTCAGCAACAACGAACACCAGATGTACCACGAGCCGATGGGCCTGATCGACCGCGACCGCGATGGTGTGGCCGAATGGATGACCCGGCAGCTGCGCAACCAGATCCGCGACAACGAGGCGTTCACCGCCAACGCCAATGCGGTGTGGCGGGTAAGCACCGGTCCGGTGGAACACAAGGTGCTGTTCGGTGCGGACGTGTACCAGCTGGATGCGGACTTCACCGCGCAGACCGCCAACAGCGCCGACCTCGCGCGCGGCGCCGGCCCGGTGCGTGGCATCGACCTGTTCAATCCGGTGTATGGCGCCAGCACCTGGCACCATTACAACCTGTCCAGCCTGCCCTGGCGCAGCACCAGCACGCGCAGCAGGCGTTATGGCGGTTACCTGCAGGACGAGCTGGCCCTGACCCCGCGCTGGCACGTGCTGGCCGGCCTGCGCTGGGACGGTTTCAAGGACGACGACCGCCTTGCCGGCAGCAGCGTGGATGGCAACGACATCAGCTGGCGCCTGGGCAGTACGTTCACCGTTCGCGATGGACTGAACCTGTATGCCAACGTGGCCAGCGGCTTCGTGCCGCAGTCGGCGGCCAACCAGAATTCCGCCGCAGGCGGCCCGTTCGATGCCGAGCGCAGCAGGCAGTGGGAAGTGGGCATGAAATCGCTGCTTGCCGAGCGCCTGAGCCTGAACCTGGCGGCCTACCGTATCGACCGCAGCAACATCGTGCAGGCCACTGGCGAGGTCATCAATGGTGTGAACCAACTGGCGGCGCTGGGCCTGGTGCGCAGCACCGGCATGGAGATGGATCTGTTGGCCGACGTGACCGAGCGCTGGGTGCTGAACCTGACCTACGCCTACAACGACGCGCGGGTGAAGGACGCGGGCTCCAATGGCATCACCAATGCCTCTGGCGATCGCTTCGCCAATGCACCGCGCAACAAGCTGGGCCTGTGGACGCGCTACGACCTGCCGGCGATCAACTCGGCCATTGGCTTCGGTGCCGACTACGTGGATGAGCGCATCAGCCTGGATGGCCAGCGCGTGAAGCCGTACACCGTGTTCGACATGAGCTGGAAAACCACGTGGAAGCAGTGGCAGTTCCAGGCCAACGTCAAGAACCTGTTCGACAAGGTGTATGCCGCCAGCGGATTCATCGAGCGCAACGGCCATTTCCCGGGCGAGCCGCGCCGGGTGTATGTGCAGGCCGGTTACAGCTTCTAGGCCAGCACTGCAGAGCAACGCGACGGGGAAGTGGCATGGCCACTTCCCCGACCGGCGTCAGCCCGAGCAGGACACCAGCATCGAGCGGGTGACCATCTGGGTGGAGGTGAAGCCGTTCTTGTTGCCCACCGCGATGGCATTGCCCTCATCGCCATCCTTGCTGAAAACCACGTAGCCGCCCGGGCACATCTGCCCGGCCTTCTCGTAGCAACCGCTCCAGGAACTGGAGCCGCTGCAGTCGATGGAAACGCCACGGCGGCCGTCGGGGGTGACGGTCATCTTGGCGGTGGTGCAGCCGGTCAGCGTGGCGAGGAACAGCAGCGGAACGAACAACTTCATGGTGACTCCAGGGATGGGAACTGCGAATGGGCGCCAAGGCTGGCGCGGCTGGATTGCGTGAACCTTGCGCCGTCCCCGCGGCGTCATCGCATCCCTGCATGACCTGCCGGCGGCTGTGCAGGCACGCCATGTTCACGCAATGTTCCTGTAATACGGTGCCGGCGCGTGCCGAACCGCCCTTCTGCGGCCTCTCCCTGTCCAAGCCCTGCTGATGCACATCCTGCTGATCGAAGACGAAGCCGAACTGGCCGCCACCCTCAAGTCCGCCCTGCAGCGCGAGCGCTATGTGGTGGACGTGGCCAATACCCTGGCACTGGCCCGGGAGGCGGCCCTGTGCGGCCTGCACGATCTGGTGCTGCTGGACCGCACCCTGCCCGATGGCGATGGCCTGGCGTTGATTTCCCCGCTGCGCGAGCGCAACCCCGGTGTGCCGATCATCGTGCTGAGCGCGCTGGGCCAGTTGCCGGACCGGATTGCCGGGCTGGATGAAGGCGCCGATGACTACCTGGCCAAACCCTTCGCGCTGGAGGAGCTGTTCGCGCGGATCCGTGCTGCTGGCCGTCGTCCAAGCGGATTGCAGGTGGAGTCCATCAGCATCGGCCGATTGGTGTTCGACCCCGCCTCGGGCGAGGCCAGTGTGGGCGGCCAGCGGCTGGAGCTGCCGCGGCGCGAGATCCGGGTGCTGGCCGCCCTCGCACGGCGCCTGGGCCGCACCGTGCTGCGCGAATCCATCGAGATGGCGGTGTATGGCTTCGACGACGGCATCCATTCCAACACCCTGGATTCGCACGTCTCGCGCCTGCGCCGAAAACTCGCTGACGCCGATGCGGGCGTGGAGATCCACGCCATTCGCGGGGTTGGCTATCTGATGCGGGAAAGCAAGTGATGGCGCGTCGCCCGTCGTTGAAGCGCCCACTGATCGTCAAGACGCTGATCTACCAGTTGCTGGCCCTGCTGGTGGCCTTCTTCGCCCTGCTGATGGTGCTGGTGCGTGCCGACAGCGGTGGCTACTACACCATCCAGACCTTCGCACCGGTGGCGGCCGAGGCGGTGCACCGCGACCGCAACGGCGAACTGTACGTGCAGCACACGCCGGAGCTGTCCGAACTGCTGAAGATCGTCCCTGGCGCATGGTTCATCGCCGAGGACGAGCATGGGCACCACGTCACCTTCGGTCATGTGCCACCGGCCTATGCCTCGCTGGTCGGCGCCCTCGATGGCATCCCCTATGGCGACCTGCGCGGGCGTGATCGCAGCGATGGCCTGGCCGTGGTGGTACGCCAGCACAGCGGACCGGCCGGCAAGCTGACCATCATGGCCCATGGCGAAACCGATTCGCTGACCATGCAGATGGCGTTGGCCGCGCACATCATCACCCTGCCGATCTTCCTGCTGCTGGCGCTGGCCACCATCATCCTGACGCCGATCATCGTGCGGCGGGCACTGGCCGGTGTCGAGCGCATCGCGCAGGAAGCCCGCAACATCTCGGCCAGCCGTCGTGGCATCCGCCTGACCGAGACCGCGGTGCCGGTGGAAATCGCGCCGCTGGTAACCGCCGTCAACGATGCATTGGACCGGTTGGATGAAGGACACGAGCGGCAACGCCGTTTCATCGCCGCAGCGGCGCATGAGTTGCGCACGCCGATCGCGATCCTGCGGGTAAAGATCGATGCCGCTGATGATTCGACTTCGCGCAGCCTTGCCGTGGAAGTCGCGCGTCTGGCGACCCTGGCCGAGCAGCTGCTGGACCTTCACCGCATGGAAGAGGACGGTCCAAAGGAAACCCTCAACCTGGCCCGGGTGGCCAAACGGGTGGCCGCCGATCTTGCGCCCCTGCTGATCCAGTCGGACAAGACGGTGGCGGTGGCGGTGGAACCCCACTTCCCGGTGCTGGGTGAGGCCGGCGCGGTCGAACGGGTGATCTCCAACCTGGTGTTGAATGCCGCCGAGCACGGTGGCCGCCAGATCATCGTGCGGGTGCAGGGCAGCTGCCTGGAAGTGGAAGACGATGGACCCGGCATTCCGGTGGACCAGCGCGAACGTGTGTTCGAGCCGTTCCAGCGACTGCGCCCACGCCAGACCGGCGCGGGCCTGGGACTGAACCTGGTGCGGCAGGTGATCGACCGTCACGGTGGCCATGTCACGATTCTGGATGCCCCTGGTGGCGGCGCGCTGATCCGCGTCGAATTTCCGCAGCACCCGGGCGTTGTCTCTGCGCCATCGGTAGAGCAGTGAGGACGTCCGCACATCGGTGACTGCCGCCTGTCCGTGCGCTGCAGACAGCGATGACACGCAAGGTTGCGGCAATGTTCGCTGCGCAGCATCGAATCGATGGCATCTGCGCTGCCATCGCGTTCCATCCTGACAGGAAGCCTGTACGTGACCGAAGGAGTTCCTCCACCCTCCTCTTCTAGCCGATCCCGCGCGACACCAGCTACATCTGGTTTGACCGCGGCTGCGTGGAATAGACGCTCGCATGCCGATCGCGCGCGCGGACTGCCGCATTGGCCACAGTGGCTTCGCGCGATCCCTGCGGTGAAGCGTCCGAACGTGCTGATGCGCCTTTTTGCCGCGCTGTTCCTGTTGCTGCCCGGCAGTGCACTGGTGGTTTCGACGCACCACCATGCACACGCAGCCCTGACCAGCGCAGTGCTGCTCTTCGTCGTCGCACATGCCGTGCTGCACGCGCTGTCCGCATGGCGATCAACTACAGCGCGAACCCTCCCTGCTGCTCTGCGCAACATGGACAGGCATGCAGCGTGGATGATGCTGGCCAGCGCGTGGGTCCCGCTGGTGATACCTCGCGTGCACGCGCAGCCGACCAGCACACTCGCTGCCGCAGGGCTGGTGATCGGCACGCTGTGCCAGCTCTGCAGCCTGCGCATGACATCCGACCGTCTGCGCAGCGCATTGCTGGTGCTGGGCAGTGCCTTGCAGTTCATCACCGTGGCGCTGGTCATCGCCATGGAAGTGACCTGACAACCACGACAGCGCCGCAAGGTTCACGCAATCCATCACCTTGAGACTCGACGGCCATCCACGCCCGGTACTCGGCGCGTGCATCTCTCCTGCCGCGAGGACCACCGATGACCTGCCCCTTCTGGATGCTGTGCGAATGAGCACGGCACCGCGTAAACACCGCCGACTGCTGATGACCGCCGGTTCCGTACTGTGCACTGCCATTGCCGCCTGGTTCTGGCTCCGACCGGCACCGCCACCGCCGCTGCAGTTCGCGCCCGTGGTGCGCGGAAACATCGAGCAGGTGGTGGAAGCCACCGGCACCCTGAAGCCATCACGACTGGTGAGCGTGGGCGCGCAGGTTTCCGGACGCATCGAAACCCTGCACGTGAAGCTGGGCGACAAGGTGAATGCAGGTGACCCGATTGCCGACATCGACTCCCGTACCCAGCGCAATGCACTGCTGAGTGCGCAGGCAGCGCAGCGCACCGCACGCGCCAACCGCGATGCACTGGCCACCGATCTGCGCCAGCTCGAACTGACCCTGCGGCGGCAGCAACGGCTGGTCGCATCGCAGCTGGTTGCCCGCGCCGACTTCGACGCAGCCACCGCCAAGGTGGAGGCGACACGCGAACAGATCAAAGCGCTGGATGGAGAGATCGTGCAGCGGCAGACCGAGGTGGACATCGCGCAGACCAATCTGGAATACACCCGCATCACCGCGCCTACCGATGGCACGGTGCTGGCGGTGGTCGCCCGTCAGGGGCAGACGGTGAACGCGGTACAGAGCGCACCCACCATCGTCATGCTGGGCAACCAGGACGTGATGACCGTCTATGCCGAAATCTCCGAGGCCGACGTCGTGCACACCACCGTCGGCCAGGAAGCCTTCTTCACCATCCTTGGCGATGCGGGCCGCCGCTACAGCAGTACCCTGCGCGACATCGCGCCCGCGCCCGAATCGATCACCAACGAAGATGCATCCAGCCTCACGTCACCGGCCTTGTCCACCGGCAGCCGTACCGCCATGTACTACAACGGCCAGTTCGACGTGGACAACAGTGATGGGCGCCTGCGCAGCTACATGACCGCCCAGGTACGCATCGTGCTCGGCCGTGCCCACAACGTCCTGACCATCCCCTCCGCCGCGCTGGGTGCGCGGGCCGGCGATGGCAGCTACAGCGTGCAGGTTCGCGGTGCAGACGGGCGCGCCATGGCGCGGCGCATCGCCATCGGGCTGGATGACCAGATCCAGGTGGAAGTACGCAGCGGCTTGAAGCAAGGCGAGCAGGTGGTTCTGGCTCAAGCCGGCGACGAAGACGCCGCCGCACCCGCGCAGCCCCGATGAGCGCCCCCATGAGCGAGCCTCTGCTGAGCGTACGTGGGCTGCGCCGTGAATTCGCCGCCGGCGAGCAGACGCTGGTGGTACTGGACGGTGTGGACCTGGACATCCATGCCGGTGAACTGGTGGCCATTGTCGGCCAGTCCGGCTCGGGCAAGTCGACGCTGATGAACATCCTCGGCTGCCTCGATCGGCCCTCTGCCGGCGAATACCAGATTGCAGGACGCCAGACCGCGCAGATGTCGCCCGATGAACTGGCCGAACTACGCCGCGAACACTTCGGCTTCATCTTCCAGCGTTACCACCTGCTGGCCGACCTGACCGCGCTGGGCAACGTGGAAGTGCCGGCGATCTATGCCGGCATGCCCTCCCCCGCGCGCCACGCGCGGGCCGCCCAACTGCTGGCGCGGCTGGGCCTGGGGGAACGCATGCAACATCTGCCCGGCGAGCTGTCGGGCGGCCAGCAGCAACGCGTGTCGATTGCCCGCGCACTGATGAATGGCGGTGCGGTGATTTTCGCCGACGAACCGACCGGCGCCCTGGATACACAGTCGGGCAAGGAAGTGATGAAGATCCTCGGCGAGCTGCATGCCGAAGGCCACACCGTGGTGCTGGTGACCCATGACATGGCGGTGGCCGAACACGCCCAGCGCATCATCGAGATCCGCGATGGTCGGATTGTCGATGATCGTGCCACGGGTGCTGGCTCGGCAGCGGGCATGGCGCCGACCGCGATGCCGCAACGCAACGATGGCATCGGCTGGCAGGCCGTGCGTGATCGCTTCTCCGAGGCCTTCCGCATGGCCCTGCGCGCCATGAATGCACACCGCATGCGTACCTTCCTGACCATGCTCGGCATCATCATCGGCATCGCCTCGGTGGTGTCGGTGGTCGCGCTGGGTACGGGCGCGCGTCAGGCCATCCTGTCCAACATCTCTTCGCTGGGTACCAGCACCATCGAGATCTATCCAGGCTCCGGCTTTGGCGACCTGCACGCGGCGCGGGTGGAGACCCTTACCCCGGGTGACAGCGTGGCCTTGGCCGGGCAACCGTTCGTGGACAGTGCCACCCCTGGCGTAGCCACCACGGGTACCGCCCTGCGCGGCAACCGCTCGGCCAGCGTGCAGGTGCAGGGCGTCAGCGAACAGTACTTCCGCGTGCATGGATTGAAGCTGGGCGAAGGCACCTTCTTCGGCGCGCAGGGTGTGGCTGGCTACCAGCAGGTGGCGATCATCGACGCCAACACCCGCGCGCGCTTCTTCGCCGCAGCCGAGAAGCCCATCGGGCAGACCCTGCTGCTGGGCAACGTGCCGGTGCGCGTGGTGGGTGTGGTGAAGAAGGACGCCGGCGCCGCCGGCGACGCCTCGCTGCTGCGGGTGTGGATGCCCTACACCACCGCCATGGCACGGATGCTCGGCCAGAGCCATGTGTCCAGCATCACCGTGCGCGTATCCGATGCGATCAGCATGGAAGCGGCCGAGCAGGCCATCGCACGGTTGCTGACGCGCCGTCATGGCAGCACCGATTTCTACATGAGCAACAACGCACAGATCCGCCAGTCGATTGAACAGACCACCGGCATCCTCACCATGATGATCAGCTCCATTGCAGCCATTGCACTGGTAGTCGGCGGCATCGGAGTGATGAACATCATGCTGGTGTCGGTAACCGAGCGCACCCGCGAGATTGGCGTGCGCATGGCCGTGGGGGCGCGGCGCAGCGACATCCTGCAGCAGTTCCTGATCGAGTCGGTACTGGTGTGCCTGCTTGGTGGTGTGCTGGGCATTGGTGTGGCGTTGCTGCTGGGCGCAGTGCTGGCACTGGCCGACGTGGGCTTCAGCCTGGTGTTTTCAGCGAATTCAATCATCGCGGCGTTCGCGTGTTCCAGCCTGATCGGCATCGGCTTCGGCTTCCTGCCGGCACGCCGCGCGGCGCAGCTGGACCCGGTGGAAGCGCTGGTCCGGTAATCACCGCAATTGCCTGCGGTGACGGCAGGTTCGCGCAATGTCTGCGGTGTGTACTGCAGCTACCGACAATGTCCGCACAGGAGCTGGATGATGTTTCTGAAAACAGGAAGGACTGTGCTGCTGCTTGTAGCGGCCGCACAACTGCTGGTGCTGATGCCGTATTCCGGCGATGCCCATGCGCAGCGTAGTGACCGCTACAACCCGCAGTGGAACCAGGACTATCGTGATCGTGATCGCGATGACTGGCAGCGCCGAGAACGGGAGCGGGAGCGTGACCGCGAACGTGAGCGCCGACACGACGCCAAGACCACAGGCGTGGTGGTGGGTGTCGTGGGCGCGGCCGTGGTGGCGGGCGTGATTGCGGCAGCGGCGAAGCGCGAGCGGGAAACACGTGAGCGCGCCGATTACTGCATGAACCGCTACGGCAACTACGACCGTCGTACCGACAGCTATCGCGACCGCGATGGCTACACCTACCCCTGCCGCTGACTCCCTCGCTCAAGGACTACATGCAATGCATATGAACAAGACCGCCCTGCTGATCGCGCTGTGCGCCGCCCCGCTGCTTGCACAGGCGGCGCCAGCCGACCCGAAACAGGCCTATATCGATTCCACCTTCACCGCGATGGACAGCAACAAGGACGGTCGCGTCGACAAGGGCGAGTTTGCTACGTATCAGCAGGCACGCTTCAGCAAGCAGGCTGACTCGATCGATGCCGCGTTCGCTGCGATGGACAAGAACAAGGACGGAAAGATCAGCAAGGAAGAAGCGACCGTGGTGCCGGAAATCGCGAAGTACTTCACGGGGCTGGATACCGACGGCGATGGCTACCTGTCGCTGAAGGAAATGCAGCAGGCGATGGTGGCGGCGCAGACTGCCGACGCACCGGGGAAGTGACGGGTGCGGGGGCAATGGGAATACCCCACTGCCCCTTGCTGTGCACTATGCCAGGCGCATTGCCGGATGCTCGCGCACCTGGTTGTCCAGTTCCTGCTGCTGACGCTGGGACTGGGCCTGTTGCCGTTCTGCACTGGCCAGCTCCAGACGCTGCAACGACTGCTCTACCGGCGTCTGCACGGCCACATCGGTGGGCATGGAAGCCCTCAGGTGTGCCGGGTCGTTCATCTCGCCCTGCACCACGAACACGTTGCGGCCCGCTGGGCTGTCCGCCGTCTGCGCGCTGAGCAGCACATGGTCGGCACGGTCCAGGTTGTTCTGCCGGGCCAGGACCATCACGCTGGCGGTCAGACGTTCACTGCTTTCATCCGGCGTGCGTCCTGCTCTGGCGTCGATGCCGGCGACATGCCCGCTGACCTGCTGCAGCAGACTGTACTCGGCGTGGCCCGGGCCAATGTCCGCCAAACGCGTTGGCGAACGCTGGGGGCCTGGCATGCCATCGACCGATGCAGTGAGCGGGCTGCGGGTGATGGAGCGGTAGGGATCTTCCGGGTGGAAGTGGGTGGCCTTCTGCTGGCGCTCAAGGCGGACTTCGCGCGCGTCGTTGAGCTCGGCGATGCGGGCCGGATCGGTGACATCGCGTTTGATCAGCAGGCCATCCAGTGAGCGAAAGTGAACCCACTTGTTGTCCTGTTCGAAGTACAGCGAAAAATCGTCATGCCTGCCGATAGCATTGGGACTGACTGCGGAAAGCTCGCCAACGGCTTGGAACTCATGCCCACCGAGCTTCGTCAGATACTCCCCTCCCGCCTTCCAGCCCAACTGGGTAATGGCATCCACGCTGGTGTTCTTTACGCGCGGGATGCCAGCCCCGTCGTTGTCGAGCATGTTGCTCCAGATCTGCTCGAGCTTCTGCGGGCCACTCTTTTCCAGTGCGGCCTGAAGCAGCACGCGGGGTGTCCAGCAATTGGGATCCAGATGATGCTGATCGAAGGCGCGATCATGGGCCAGCATCACGTCAGCCCCAGGCAGGTTCAGCGCCAGGTCCGGGCGGCGTTCCGCCATCCACCTCTGCCGTAGTTCCAGATCTCTATCAAGCAGTGTCTGACCAAACGATTCCCACTGGCGCTCGGTCAATTCGGCGTTGGGGAACCGGGAACCTTCATCTTGCTGCGTCCTGGCGAAGCTCTGCGCATAGCTGTTCGCAACCCTTCCTGGCAGGCTGTCATTCCTGACGACACCCAATGCCAGCGTTCCGTATCCGTCGGCGCCCGGCAACTGCGACAGGTAGTTCCAATAGAGCTCGCGGTTGCCATCCTTGGCATAGCTGCCAAGGATCCTGAGGTCATGTTCGGTCAATCCACTCATGCCTGAATCCTTCCTTGGATCAATTGGATCGGGTGCGCGTGATGACATCTCTGATAGCGTCTTCCATACGCTTCCAGTCCTTCAGGAAGGCTCTCTTGTAGTCCAGGGTAACGGAGAGCTTGTTGTCACCATCCACGAAGTAGTGAACACAGCCGGCGGCAACCTCACCTTGCACGCTGATCACCTGATCACCCTCCAGCCGCACGCCGTCCTGACGAAAGCCCTCGGCATCACACTTGATGAACGTGCTGATCCGGCCATCGGCCTGGCGTGCGACGTACCAGTCCCTTTCGTAGGCTGGATTCCGGACGGGAGCCTTCCCATATCGCGCCTTGTAGCGCTTTGCGAACTCCTTCATTGCCGCCTCGTCGATGGCGTACGGCGTCAACCCCATCGTCTCAGACAGCGGGATTCGGAGATCGAGCCTATCCCTGGGATCTCCGCGTTCCACCGAATCCGCCTCGGTAAGAGCCTCGTTGGACGCGTAGCGCTCCATCAAGCCCTCGATGGGAACGCGATCAACGTAATTGATCCGAACGGAAATTTCCTTGCGGAAATCATTGGTCCTTGGATTAGCCCGCGCCCCCGGCAACGTCGGCGTCATGTCCGGCCATTCAACGACCAGCGAAACGCCTTCACCGGGCCAAGGCGCAATCTGGCTGTCCAGATAGTTGGCGGGGATACGGAAAGTATTCGGCCCCAGCTTCACGTCCACGGGCGCGTCGGTGTAGGTGTGGCCGTTGAGGGTGCGGCCGGTCTGCGTTGCGCCAGGCATGGCGGGATTCCTTTCGTGTTCGGTGGATGGCGGTCGTGCGCAGGCACTGGCGCTCACAGCGACGGCGATTGCGAGTGCCAGGCACCGGCCGGAGGACATCGGGTGCATCGGGCCATTCCATTGCAGGGTTTGGCTCCACTATAGAAAGATTGAGATCGGTGGAACAGGCCCCCGGAATATCTCTTCAGGCATTTCGAACACTTCCGAAGTCGGCGTGACCTCGGTCCTCCGGTTCACAGACTGCTCAACGATCGAGCGACCCGGGATCCAGGTTCCGATGAATGAATCGACCAGCTTCATCCCACTCGGGCGGTGAAAGGCCCATTGATTCCGGATCGACAGCGTATTGATCCTCTGTCAGCGCCTGCAGGCTCTGCTGAATCGCTGTACGGAATGAGGAGACGTCAAAGTCCTTCGGCTTGCGTGACTGGCGACTCCAGTTATCGACCGCGTACAGTAGAGTGGAGCTATAGGCACCCCATTGAGCGACTGCATCGAGATGGCAGACCTGCGTCCATTCAAGCTGACCAACCGCCAGGAACGCGTGTTTGGATCGGTAATAGCGCGTTAGATCGCGTGTCGCCGCCATGGATTGCAGAACGGCTTCATCGTCCAGCGCACCGCCCATGCGATGCATCTCAAATCCGAAAATGAAACGGGTAACGGCGGTACCGAACTCCTGGGCGGCCAGATCCTTCTGCAGGTGCGCTTCTACCCGGTTGATGTCGATCCGCCAAAGTCCTTGACTGGCATCGAAACGCCATCCCTGCCTAAGGGCAGTGGCTTCGAAACATCCAGTTGACCAGGTTATCCGGTGCTCGAATTCCATCGGGGAATGTTCCTCTGCGATCCGTGCAAGGGCTACAAGAGGCAGCGCGTCGGCTTTGCCGGGAAAATGCCCCGCAGCTTACTGGTCTCGGGTCAGGCGAAGATTACCGTCGGAGGGAAGCAGCACGCGGTACACCTGACGCTCGCCAGCGCCCAGCGTCAGATTCTGCGAGGTGGAAATGTTCGGGCAGAGACCACCGCCCGTTTCCAGTTTGAGGAAGTAGGCTCCCGGAACAACATGGAGCGTAGCTGCCTCGCCCTGCCTGATTGCCATCACCTTCTCGTTGTTGAGAGAGATGTCATGCGAGCAACCGGAGCCAAAGTAACCTTTGTCACGGCTGATATAGATCGTCGCCGAGCGCTCAGCAGACTTCTGCAAGTACTGCGGCAGGTAGACCCGCTCGGAAGGGATCGGTTTGGCCTGGGCCTCCGTCACTGGCACCGTAGAGCATCCGGCCAGCGAGAAAAGAGCGGCTGCAAATGTCAGCGCTACGACGTTCCTCATCCATTTCCCCAGATCGTTTTCCCGGAGTTTACCTGAGAGTCCAGCGGATCAGAGGGCGGGGAGCACGGGTTCACCGCCCTCATCCTGTCCGTGGCAATGCGCCGGCAAGTCAAGGGTCAAGACAGCGCTCTACCTGTAGTGACAGCGCCTCGCAGGCATCAAACAGACCATCGACCAGCGCTGCTGACGGATAGGAGCCCGGATCGTCGTTCTCCCGCGCTACGTGTGCGGCGTGCAACATGGCAGTGAGCGCGGTGATGCCCGATGCGCTTCGAGTGGCCAAGGCCAAGTCGAAAGCACGACCGGGCGTGAGGCGGTTTTCGGACCACGGTGTGCCGTCCGCACGATGGCCTTTGCCGTGGCCTTGCAGGAACGTGAAGAACGCCGATGGCGGCACGGACTCGGCGGCATCACTGAGTGCGTCTTCCATCTTTTCGGCGAGAGCATTGGGAAGATCGCGCACGGCATCGCCGAGCAGCGCGTGCAGACGGGGATAGTCGGGAAGCAGGTCAGGCATGGCAGCAACCTCGCGGTGTAGCCACCTGCAGATGCAAGGTGGCGGACGGTGCGGGTTGGCGTGCCGGATACGTACCACTAAAGCCGGCGGATCGAGAGATCCCCACGCACCGCCCGCCATGGACTGGCAGACGGTGCATTGTCGTGATTACAGTTGCGGCTGCAACACGATCCGTAGTGATACGTAAGTTCGGGACGCCAATCCCGGCCGAGGCGGGTGCCTTGGCGAGGCCATGGTTGACTCATTGCGACGGCGATGAAAAGCAAGGAAAGCTCGTGTCAGTGCGCACCTGCGGATGTTGCGTCATGAGATGCCGACTTGCGCATTGAATGGCGCACTTTGCATACCGGATACCGCTGAGGATCTGGACGGGCCATGCGCAGCGTAGCGTCATAAGCGACACGTACCGCGTGAAACGCTGCGAGATACGGCCACACCCACCCTCAATGCGCAGAACGTCGCAATCTGCCCCGTCCGCGCTTGGTGTCTCGATCCGTCAGGGTGTCGTGGATACTTACAGAAAACGCTTCCACCGCAAGGGCTCAAAGGCCGCCCAGTGACGCGCTTACTCCATGGCCATCAAGTCCGCTACCGCTCATGTCAGTAAGGTCGTCTGCTTCAATCGATTTGGAGCTGACCGTGAATTTCACTTCCTGGCGCAACATTCTCGTCGCCGCTGGTGTGGCTATCGCACTCTCTGTGGTGGCCTACAAAGACCATCATCGCCATGCCCTTACCGACGGGCTCGACGGGCGGGATGCCGTGGGCCTGGTCACCGAAGTCACCTGGGACGAGCGAAAGGGGCGAGAGAACAATTTCGTCCTGAATGTCGAGTTCGAAACTGAAGACGGCCAGGAGCGGGTGGAGAAGATTGCGGTATCCAACAGGCTCGGCAATCAGATGCGTGCTTCCGACGAGGCCGAGGAGATTGATATCCGCTACTACCTCCACGATCCGTCCGTAGCGGTGGCCGCCGGAGATACTGACAATTCACTGCTGATGCTGTGGCTGGCCATTGCCTCAGGACTGGTCGCGCTGGGCCTGGCTACGGCGCGGCTCCTCAAGGGGCGGAAGGTTCAACCCGCCTGAACCAGCGCTCTTGAATCGTCAGCGACCGCTCGTAGGTCGCTGCGACAGGTGGGCTCTACCTTGCCCCCGGACGTCCTGTCCGAGACCGTCAAGCGCGCCAGATCTACGACAAGGCCAGGCCGCCTTCAAGCGAGGCTCAGTGCTGGGGAAGAGGCGCCGCATGACGACGGAATGGGCCAACTTCTGCGGGTACGCCTTGCCGTAGACATCCGAATGGCCCAGCAGGCTCTCACGCCTCAATCATCTGCGCCGCCATCGGAAAATAGCCATGGGGTAAGGCATTCTGAATGTGTGGTCCAGCGCTCATACCTTGGCATGAAGGGTCGAGACCTTGGAGCCCAACCGATGCGGGTCGTATAGTCAGATGACGCAGAGCAATGGAGCGCCGGTGAACATCGTCTCGCAAAGCCCCGAATCACCGGGTCGCATGGATGAAGGCCATGGAAATGAACAGTCAGCGAGACCAGGGCTGTCGCGTTTGCCCCCAGGTCTGGCGCAAGGCGCCGTGTCCCACAACGGAACCCCGTGTCGGGCCCACAAGCGATCAGGCCAGCCCTGTCTGCGGTTTCACGCTTTGAGAACCATGCTCCGTAGTCGCCCTGTACAAGCCTACCCCCGTAGTACTTCAATCAGCGACATGGACCGCTCATGCTGAAATTTCTTCCAGCCCTTGCACACGTGGCATTGATCGCGTTGATCACCCTGGCCGTTCCGGGCTGCAACAAGGAACGCTCGTACCCGGTCTACCGCGAGAATCCCGCACCCAAGGATGCGCTGCCGATTGTGATCCGGGTCCATGACGCGCCTGTGGACGTCCCAACCCCAAAAGTAACCGTCTTGTACGAGATAGACCCGCTTTGCCTCCCCCCGATCAACAACTACGAGGGCGTGCATTACGAACCTAAGTGGCACTCTGTTCAATTGCAGGTACAGCGCGTCAGCCCAACCGATTTCACCACCACAGCGTTCAAAGATGGGATGGCGGTCGCTGACTATTACGGGCGTGGCCCATGCAAATGGACGCCAAACACCCTGCAAGCTGCATTCCCAATGATCATTGATGGGCGCTCAATCTACGCAACAGTCGGCGTCTCTTTCCGGAGAATTGAAGAGGAAGGAGGCTCTACTACTTACGTAGAGAAGGCACTAAAACCCCTGATCCCAGGGCAGACACCTGAACGGGCGTGGACATTGTCTAAGACTATGTTCGATAAGCGCCCACTCGCTGATCACCCGAAGTACTTCCCAATTGAGATCTCCACACGGATTCAAGGAGACGCTCCATGAACCCTATTACCAGCGCCACGCTCTCGGACCATGCCTACAATGAGCTATCTCCGGATGCTACGTCCGTCACCATTGCAGGAATCGAGTACGAGATATTGGCTAGACGGGATTCCAGCACCGGCTACCAAGGTATTGTCTATCGCAAAGTTGAAACCGACGAAGTCATCATTGCCCATCGCGGCACCGAGTTCGATCGTCAGGCACTGCTTGATGGCGGCATCGACGCTGCGATGGTTACCGCGAGAATCAACGCACAACTCGACGACGCCCTGGCACTGACCCGGCAAGCTATCAAGCTGACCGATGAAAGGGGGATTGGGGCCGTGTACGTCACCGGCCATTCACTGGGTGGCGCGCTCGCGCAGATCACTGCACACCATTACAACCTCCCCGGCGATGCCTTCAATCCTTACGGTGCTGCCGGGTTGGCCTACCGCATGCCCGAAGGCCAACCCGCCAATGCGGCGCCCTTCACCAACCATGTGATGGCAGGCGACCTGGTCAGCGCTGGCGGCCCGCACTACGGTAAGGTTGAGATGTACGCGCTCCCGAAGGAACTCGAGGTTCTTCGCAACGCCGAGCAGGGCCAACGCGTCGCGTCCCTCGTAGCACCCGGATTGAGGAGCGGCCACGCCATCTCCGCTGCCGTGGCGGTCCAGCTGGGTGACTCCCATCGAATGGTTCATTTCCTTGACCGCATGACCGACAAGGGGCCAGTGCAGTCCGTGTTGGATGACCCCAATGCCCGGGTTACAGATCCTGAAGACCTGCGCCGGATTGCCGACTATCGCAGTGACATCCATCAACTGCGCGCGGGAGTCACGGTGCTTGCAGGCGGTGGACCTGGCCTCCTGCGCGACGGGATCAATTACCTGCGTGGCACCGAGGATGCAGGCGCATACGCTCGCCGCGAGGCCGAAGCCGAGCAGCAGCCCCGCATTGCGCTCAAACCCGGTGAGCCAATGGCACAGGACGCAACTGACAAGGGCTCTCCCTCTCTCAGCAATCCGGGCTTCTCTCCCAAGAGCCCGTTGCAGCAAAGCATCGAATCCACCTTGGACAAGGCAGGCTTGGATCCCAGGAAGGAAGGCCACCCCGACCATTCGCTCTACCGGCAGATTCGCGACGGCGTATCCGCCGTGGATGCCAAGCACGGGCGCGGCTTCGATGAAACCAGTGAGCGGGTAACAGCCAGCTTGCTGGTAACGGCCAAGAGCAACCGCCTGGAGCGCGTGGATCATGTGGTACTGGGCAACCCGCCCAGCAACGAGTCTGGCCCGCGCATGTTCGTCGTGCAGGGCGAACTCAACAACCCGGCACACCTGCGCGCATCGGTGGCGGTCAGCGAGGCGGTCAACACGCCCGTAGAGCATTCGCTTGCCAAGGTCGAGCAAGTTTCGCAGGCTCAGCAGGTCGCGCAGCACGACCACGCCCAGGAGCAGACGCAAGCGGCGATGCGCATGGGCTGAATGCAGTCATTCGAAGGCGGTGTGGATCGATACCCCTCCCGGCAGAATTCATCAGCGAAACACCCATCTGATAGTCAAACTCAGAGTTACTTAAGGTGACCTGCTGGCGAAAACCGACGTTCCTGTAGAGCCATGGACGAGGGTACCTCAGCTTCCTGTAAAGTCGCGCCAACAGAGCGAGCTTTCGCGCTGGGACAGGTCTTTTCTACAGGGAGGGAAGCATGTATCGCAGAACCGCATAGGTGCGATCAACGGAATGCGCGCCGTGGGCGTCATGGTTGACGAAAAGATGACCGCCCATCTCAACACTGCTGAAACGGTGACGTTTGCCTTGAAGCCAGGTCGGCATCTGATGACCGCAACGGTGCTTGAGGCCTCCGGCCTGTGCGCGCTGGGCGTGACCAAGGCTGCGATCGCCAGGCAACGCTCCATCGAGATCCTCGTGGATGTGGACACCACGCGGAAGTATCGGCTTTCCTATCCGACGGTTGATTCTTCTCCGGTGATCGAGCCTGCGTTCTGACGACATTGTGTCGTTGCTGCACAAATGCAAACGCCCCTTTCGGGGCGTTTTTGCATTCTTGGCGGAGAGAGTGGGATTCGAACCCACGGAAGGTTTGACCCTTCGCCGGTTTTCAAGACCGGTGCCTTAAACCGCTCGGCCATCTCTCCGTATCGGCCCAGCCTGCTGGCCGGGTACGCATTCTCGCACGGCCGGGCGATTTGCCCAAGACCGTTGTTCCGTCGGGCCTGGACTCAGCCCGCGTCCACCGCCAACGCACCCAGTGCACTGGCCTTGATCCGCTCCTTGGCCTTCTCGCAGGCGCCACCGCAATCCAGGCGCGAGGCCTCCAGCTGCGGCGGCAGGTGTTCGGCCAGGAAGTCGATGAATACCCGCACCGCCGGCAGCAGGCCGCGACGCGAGGCGAACACGGCATGGCACACGCCCTGGGGCAGCGACCAGTCCGGCAGCACCACTTCCAGCTCGCCGTTGCGCACGGCATCGGCGCAGACGGTTTCCGGCAGCATGGTGATGCCGAAGCCGTCCTTCACCATGCTCTGCAGCAGCGGGAAGTCGAAACCGGCCACGCGCGGCTGCAGGTCCACCCGGCGCACCGCGCCTTCCGGTCCGTGCAGTTCCCAGCGCTGGCGCGCCTCGTCTTCGCTGATGCTGAGGGTTACGTGGTTGGCCAACTCTTCCGGGTCCTTCGGGCGACCGGCGCGGTCGAGGTACTTCGGGCTGGCCACCAGCAGTTCCTGCACCTGGCCGAAGCTGCGCATCACCAGGCTGCCGTCATCATCCAGCCGCGAGCGCACGCGCAGGGCCACGTCGTAGCCCTCGTTGATGATGTCCACGCGGCG
>Ga0308156_1000845_pt1 | contig 46558 bp, 41 predicted proteins | sample PhyAR2_FD_201041 | JGI IMG/M metagenome (GOLD analysis project Ga0308156, IMG submission 201041) | Phyllosphere microbial communities from UC Gill Tract Community Farm, Albany, California, United States - DLSL A.R2 | ecosystem: Host-associated > Plants > Phyllosphere > Unclassified | place: USA... | reverse complement strand
CCGCTTCGTCGCGGCCGGGCACCGCGTCGCCGTGACCTCCCGCAGCGGCCAGGGCGGTCCCGAGGGCGCGCTCACCGTCGCCGCCGACATCACCGACGCCGCCTCGGTCGACGCCGCGTTCACCCGGGTCGAGGCCGAGCTCGGTCCGATCGAGGTCCTCGTCGCCAACGCGGGGATCACGAACGACCAGCTCCTGCTCCGCATGTCGGAGGAGGACTTCACGAGCGTGGTCGACACGAACCTCACCGGCACCTTCCGCGTCGTCAAGCGCGTCACGAAGGGGATGATGAAGGCCAAGTTCGGGCGCATCGTGCTCATGTCGAGCGTCGTCGGCGCCTACGGCCAGGTCGGGCAGGTCAACTACGCGTCGTCGAAGGCCGCGCTCGTCGGCATGGCGCGCTCGATCACCCGCGAGCTCGGCTCCCGTGGGATCACGGCGAACGTCGTCGCCCCCGGCTTCATCCAGACGGACATGACGGCAGCGCTCCCCGAGGAGCTGCAGGCCGAGTTCAAGAAGCAGATCCCGGCCGCCCGGTACGGCACCGTGGACGACGTGGCCGACGCGACGCTGTTCCTCGCGAGCGACGGCGCCGGGTACGTCTCGGGCGCGGTCATCCCGGTCGACGGCGGCCTCGGGATGGGCCACTAGACCGGATCCGAGGGCGCGGGCCGGGGGTCAGCCGCGCAGGCCGAGTGCGGCGAGCACGGGGGACAGGTCGCGGTCGACGACCGCCACGTCCGCCTCGGCCCGGACCCGCGGCTTCGCGTCGAAGGCGACGGACAGCGCGGCGACCCGCATCATCTCGAGGTCGTTCGCCCCGTCGCCGACCGCGACCGTCCGGCCCGGCGCGACCCCGTCGGCCGCCGCCCACTCGTGGAGCGCCGCCGCCTTGGCGTGCGCGTCGACGACGTCGCCGAGGACACGCCCGGTCAGCACGCCGTCGGCCACCTCGAGCCGGTTCGCACGGCAGTGGTCGAGCCCGAGGCGTTCCGCGAACGGGTCGAGCACCTCGTGGAACCCGCCGGACACCACTCCGACGGTCCCGCCGGCAGCGTGCACGCCGCGGACGAGCTCCTCGGCGCCCCGCGTGACGCGGACCGCCTGCTGCGCTCGTCCGAACACGTCGGTCGGGAGGCCCGCCAGGGTCGCGACACGCTCCCGGAGGCTCTCCGCGAAGTCGATCTCGCCGCGCATGGCGCGCTCCGTCACCGCCTCGACCTGTGGCCGGGTCCCGGCGTGGTCGGCGAGGAGTTCGATGACCTCGTCCTCGAGCAGCGTGGAGTCGGCATCGAGGACGACGAGGAAGCGGGGCACGCACCCACGGTACCGACAGCACGAGGCGCGGCCGACGTGCGTTACGTCAGCCGCGCCTCCCGTCCGTCGCGTGCTCCGCTCACCGGGGTGGGCGGCCGTGCTCAGGCCTCGACGCGGACGCCCTTGCCCACGACCGTGATGCCGGACTCGGTCACCGTGAACCCGCGGCCCTCGTCGACCTCGCGGTCGACGCCGACCTGCGCGCCCGGCGCGATGACGACGTCCTTGTCGAGGATCGCGCGGTTCACGACCGCACCCGCGCCGATCGAGGCGCGCTCGAACACGATGGAGTCGAGGACCTTGGCGCCCGAGTCGATGCCGCACCACGGTCCGATGACGCTGCGTTCGACCTGTGCGCCGGAGAGCAGGCAGCCGAGCGCGACGATCGAGTCGACGGTCGAGCCGGTGTTGCCGTTCGCGTCGCGCACGAACTTGGCCGGCGGCAGGTTGGTCTGCTGGTTGAAGATCGGCCAGTCCTGGTTGTACAGGTTGAAGACCGGCACCGGCGCGATGAGGTCCATGTGTGCGTCGAAGAACGAGTCGATCGTCCCCACGTCACGCCAGTAGTAGCGGTCGCGCTCGTTCGACCCCGGCACGTCGTTGCGCTGCAGGTCGTACACACCGGCGTCGCCCCGTGCGACGAAGTCCGGCACGATGTCGCCGCCCATGTCGTGGGCGCTCGACTCGATCTGCCCGTCCCGGAGCACGGCGTCGACGAGTGCGTCCGCGTCGAAGACGTAGTTGCCCATCGAGGCGAGGATCTCGTCGGGGGAGTCGGCCAGGCCGACGGCGTCCTTCGGCTTCTCGAGGAAGGCGTCGATCTTCGTCGGGTCGTCCTGGTCGACCTGGATGACGCCGAACTGGTCGGCGAGCCCGATGGGCTGCCGGATCGCGGCCACCGTGGCACTGCGGCCCGAGGCGATGTGGGCCTCGATCATCTGGTGGAAGTCCATGCGGTACACGTGGTCGGCGCCGACCACGACGACGACGTCGGGACGCTCGTCGCGGAGGAGGTTCAGCGACTGGAGGATCGCGTCCGCCGACCCGGCGAACCACCGCTTGCCGAGCCGCTGCTGCGCGGGCACCGAGGCCACGTACGAGCCGAGCAGGCCCTCCATGCGCCAGGTCTCGGCGACGTGGCGGTCGAGGCTGTGCGACTTGTACTGGGTCAGCACGACGATCTTCTGCAGACCGGAGTTGACCAGGTTCGAGAGCGCGAAGTCGATGAGGCGGAAGTTCCCGCCGAACGGGACAGCGGGCTTCGCGCGGTCGGCCGTGAGCGGCATGAGCCGCTTGCCCTCGCCTCCGGCGAGCACGATGCCGAATACCTTCTTTGGTGCCATGTGGTTCACAGTAGGCGTCCGGACTGCGAACCCGTTACGTTGAGTCCGTGCGAGTCGATCTACTGACCAGGGAGTATCCGCCGGAGGTCTACGGCGGAGCGGGTGTCCACGTGGCCGAGCTCACGGCTGCGCTGCGGTCGGGAACGGACACGGACGTGCGCGTCCGGGCCTTCGGTGGCCACCGCGACGAGCAGGGTGTGACCGCCTACGGCACGCCCGCCGGGCTCGAGGGAGCGAACGGTGCGCTGCAGGCGCTCGGGACGGACGTGGCGATCGCCGCCGACGTCGAGGGTGCCGACATCGTCCACTCCCACACCTGGTACGCGAACGCCGCGGGCCGCATCGCGCAGCTCACGCACGGCGTCCCGCACGTCGTCACCGCGCACAGCCTCGAGCCGCTGCGTCCGTGGAAGGCCGAGCAGCTCGGTGGCGGCTACCGCCTGTCGAGCTGGATGGAGCGCGAGGCGTTCGAGCAGGCCGACGGCGTGATCGCGGTGTCGAAGGCGATGCGCGCGGACATCCTCCGGTCCTACCCGTCGATCGACCCGGCGAAGGTCCACGTCGTCTACAACGGCATCGACATCGACGAGTGGAAGCCCACCGTCGACGAGGACGCCGTCCGGGCCCTGGGCATCGACCCCACTCGTCGCTCGGTGGTGTTCGTCGGACGGATCACCCGTCAGAAGGGGCTGCCGTACCTGCTGCGCGCCGTGGCATCGCTGCCCGCCGACGTGCAGATCGTCCTGTGCGCCGGGGCCCCCGACACCCCGGAGATCATGGCCGAGGTCACGGGGCTCGTCGAGTCGCTGCGCCAGGAGCGCGACGGCGTCGTCTGGATCGACCGGATGCTCGCGCACCGGGAGATCGTGAACGTGCTGTCGTCCGGCACCGTCTTCGTCTGCCCGTCGATCTACGAGCCGCTCGGCATCGTGAACCTCGAGGCGATGGCCTGCGGCATCCCCGTCGTCGGAACGCGCACCGGCGGGATCCCCGAGGTCGTCGCCGACGGCCTGACCGGGCGCATCGTCCCGATCGACCAGGCGCAGGACGGCACCGGCACCCCGAACGACCCGGACCGCTTCGTGGCGGACCTCGCGGCCGGCCTCGAGGAGGTCCTGGCGGACGAGGGGCTCGCGAAGCTCATGGGACGCGCGGGACGCATGCGCGTCGAGAGCGAGTTCACCTGGGACGCGATCGCCCGCCGGACACGGCAGGTCTACGACGAGGTGCTCACCCGGAAGCCGTAGGCTGGGGGCATGCCCTCGGTCGTGCGCTTGTCAGACGTCTCCGTGGTCCGCAACGGGGCCACCATCCTCGACACGATCTCGTGGGAGGTGCAGGACGACGAACGCTGGGTGGTGCTCGGCGCGAACGGCGCGGGCAAGACCACGCTGCTCCAGATCGCCGGCGCCCAGACCTTCCCGACCTCGGGTGAGGTCGAGGTGCTCGGCACCGAGCTCGGGGGCGCCGACCTCTTCGAGCTGCGTCCGCGCATCGGCTTCGCGTCGACCGCCCTCGCACGCCGGATCCCCGTCACCGAGAAGGTGCTCGACGTCGTCCTCACCGCCGCGTACTCCGTGACCGGCCGCTGGAACGAGGAGTACGAGGAGCTCGACGTCCGCCGCGCCCAGCGCGTGCTCGACGAGTGGGGCCTCGGCGCCTTCACCGAGCGCACGTTCGGCGAGCTGAGCGACGGCGAGCAGAAGCGCGTCCAGATCGCCCGCGCCGTCATGACCGACCCCGAGGTGCTGTTCCTCGACGAGCCGGCCGCCTCGCTCGACCTCGGTGCCCGCGAGAGCCTCGTCCGGACGCTGGGCGGCTACGCCAAGAGCGCCGACTCCCCGGCGATCGTGATCGTCACCCACCACGTCGAGGAGATCCCCGAGGGGTTCACCCACGCCCTCGTGCTCGGCGACGGCACGATCCGCGCCGCGGGACCGATCGACGAGGTCCTCACCGCCGCCACGCTGTCCGAGGCTTTCGGCGTCGAACTGACCGTGTCGAAGGACGCCGGCCGGTACACGGCACGCGCCGCCTGACGCTCCCGATCGGCGTCGTCGTCTGGTAACGTGGACGGCTGGCGCACGCCGCAGTCTTCCCGCGCGGTGCTCCCGATCGGGCCCGTTTCGACCGGGTCTGCTCAGACCGGGCATCCGCGCAACTCCACCACCTGCAACCGAGGAATCTCCATGAAGACCGACACCCACCCCGAGTACAACGCCATCGTCTTCCGCGACCTGGCTTCCGGTGAGACGTTCCTGACGCGTTCGACCGCGACCAGCGACAAGACCATCGAGCTCGACGGTGCGACCTACCCGGTCATCGACGTCGAGATCTCGTCCGCTTCGCACCCGTTCTACACGGGCAAGCAGCGCATCCTCGACTCGGCCGGTCGCGTCGAGAAGTTCAACCAGCGCTTCAAGGGCTTCAGCAAGTAAGCAGCCCTGCACGCTGCGAACGGGCGGTCCTCCTGCGGGAGGGCCGCCCGTTCGGCGTTGCCGGCCGCGGGCGGCGTGGTGCTGCACCCCGTCGCGGACGTCGCACCCTGTCACAGCAGGGCGCGACGCGCGCAACGGGGTGCTACGGCGCGTCGGAGCGGCGCGGCGATGCGTCGTCGTTGCCCGGAGGTGCTCCGAACCACGGATGCGACGTCGAACCAGGGCGAGCGCGCGGTTCGACGTCGGAAGCGCGGTTCGACACCGGTCACACGACGCCGACGCCGGCCGCCGCTACCGCCCGCCGCCGCTGCGTCAGGCGTTACGGTGCGGCCAGCGCCCGTCGGCGGTGAAGGACGGGTCGCGCTTCTTGCGCATGTAGTCCTGGAACGACGTGGCCTGGTCGGCGCACCACCCGACCTGCTTGCGGTGGAGCTCCTCGGCGGAGACGCCGAGCTCCTGGGGGTACTTCGCGGCGAGGGCCTGGGCGACACGCCCGGCCGCGACGGCGTCGGCGCCGGCGTCGTGCGCGTCGGACAGGGTCACGCCGTACAGCTCCGACGCTGCCTCGAGCGTCCGCTTGCCCTTCCGGAAGGTGTCGAGCGCCTTGTCCATGACGAGCGGGTCGACGACGTTGCCGATGACGGGGGAGGCGATGCCGTGGCGCTTCGCCTCGCGGTCGAGGACGGTGAGGTCGTACGGGGCGTTGTAGATCACCAGCGGGATGCCGCGGGCGAACACGGCCTCGACCGCGGCGATCACCTCGGCGACGACCTCGCCCGCGGGGCGGCCCTCGGCCTGGGCGCGCTCGGTGGTGTAGCCGTGGACGGCGGCGGCACCCTCGGGGATCGCGATGCCGGGGTCGGCGATCCACGCGCCCTCGACGATGGAGCGGCCCGTCATGTCGATGAGCCCGACGTGGGCGGTGACGATGCGTGCGGTCTCGACGTCGACGCCGGTGGTCTCGAGGTCGAACACGCCGAGGGCGTGCCACCACGGTCGCCCGCTGAGGTCCTGCAGCGCGGGGGAGGCCGGTGCGGGCGTGTCGAGCGTGGTTCCGGAGTACGTCACGTCCCGAGGCTAACGGGACGCACCGACACGTTCCACGCGACCCGCCCCGGGGAGGCGAGCCGCGCCTCCCGTCCGGACCTGCGGCCGACCGGGGCAGCCGGCGGACGTCGTGAGCCGGCGGTCACCGGACCGTAGGGGCACGCGAGCGCCCAACGGGCCCGCCGACGGACGCAGGGCACGCCCGCGGCTGCCGGGCACGCCGGCGGACGCCGGGCAAGCCCGCGGCTGCCGGGCACGCCGGCGGACGCCAAGCCGGCGGATGCCGGGCCCGCCAGCGGACGCCGGGACCGCCGGTGACCGTCCCCTACGAGGAGACCGGCCGCCCGACGTGGAGCCAGTAGAACGACTGCGTCCCCATCGTCAGCGTGACCGTGCCGTCCTCGTCGAACGACGGGAACGAGCCGCCGCCGAACAGGTCGTACAGCGGCCGCCCCGCGAACTCCGGCGCCGAGATCGTGACCGAGGTCGGGTTCGTCGCGAACGAGAACACGCAGAGGACGTCCTCGGCGGACGGACCGAACTGCTGCCCGGACCCTTCCCACGAGCGCACGAAGGCGAGCACCGAGTCGTTGTCCGTGTCCTGCACGTGCAGGGACCCCATGCCGAAGACGGGGTGCGCCTTGCGGACGTGGATCACGTTGCGGACCCAGTGCAGCAGCGAGCGTGACTGCGCGAGCTGCGCCTCGACGTTGACCTGCGCGTAGTTGTAGACGAGCGACTGCACGACGGGCAGGTAGAGCTTGCCCGGGTCGGCCGTCGAGAAGCCCGCGTTGCGGTCCGGCGTCCACTGCATTGGCGTGCGCGAGGAGTCGCGGTCCGGCAGCCAGATGTTGTCTCCCATCCCGATCTCGTCGCCGTAGTACAGGAACGGCGAGCCCGGCAGTGAGAACAGCAGCGCGTGGATGAGTTCGAGCTCCGCGCGGGAGTTGTCGAGCAGCGGGGCGAGACGACGCCGGATGCCGATGTTCGAGCGCATCCGCGGGTCGTAGCCGTACCAGCCGTACATGGCCTGCCGGTACTCCTCGCTGACCATCTCGAGCGTGAGCTCGTCGTGGTTGCGGAGGAAGACGCCCCAGGCGGCCTTCTCGGGCACGTCGAGGGTCTCGGACAGGATCGCCTTGAGCTCGGCGGCGTGCTGGGCGCGCAGCGAGTAGAAGATGCGCGGCATGACCGGGAAGTCGAACGCCATGTGGCACTCGGGCTCCTCGTCCGTGCCGAAGAACGCGGCGGTCTCGCGCGGCCACTGGTTCGCCTCGGCGAGCAGGACACGGCCCGGGTACTCGTCGTCGACCATCGAGCGCAGCTTCTTGATGAACTCGTGGGTCTCCGGCTCGCCCTCGCCGTTGCCCTCCTCGGACTCGAACAGGTACGGGATGGCGTCGAGCCGCAGCCCGTCCACGCCGAGGTCGAGCCAGTGCCGCACGACGTCGTACACCGCCTCGACCACGGCGGGGTTCTCGAAGTTCAGGTCGGGCTGGTGCGAGAAGAACCGGTGGAAGAAGAACTGCCGGCGGACCGGGTCGAACGTCCAGTTCGACTCCTCGGTGTCGACGAAGATGATGCGGATGTTCTCGTAGTGCTCGTCCGTGTCGCGCCACACGTAGAAGTCACCGAAGGGCCCGTCCGGGTCCTCGCGGGACTGCTGGAACCACTCGTGCTGGTCCGAGGTGTGGTTGATCACCATGTCGATGACGATGCGCATGTTGCGCTCGTGGGACTTCGTGACGAGCTCGCGGAAGTCGTCGAGGGTGCCGAACTCGGGCAGGATCGCGCGGTAGTCGGCGATGTCGTACCCGCCGTCGCGCATCGGCGACTGGAAGAACGGGGGCAACCAGAGTGCGTCGACGCCCAGCCACTGCAGGTAGTCGAGCTTGCTGATGACGCCCTGGATGTCGCCGATGCCGTCCCCGTTCGAGTCGACGAACGAGCGGATCATGCACTCGTAGAAGACCGAACGCTTGTACCACTGCGGGTCCAGCGTGAGTCCGGGCAGCTGGATCGGGGCCGTGAACGTCAAGCGTGCTCCTCGTCGTCTGCGGGCCGACGGCGTGGCCCGACCCAGGCCACAGTAGGCGCGTGGTCCTGCTGCTGTCCGCGGGTTGCGGTCTCGACCGCGCCCACCGGCCGGACGGGAGGCATGTCCTCCTCCACAGCGCACGGCGTGTCCGGCGTCGTCCACGGTCGGGCGCGGGGCGCCGGACAGCGGCTCCCGCCTTCGTAGACTGGCCGCGATGCAACCGCCCGTGATCTCCCCGTACCAGTCGCTCATGGCCACGACCCCAGTCGTGCACCGTGCCGTCACGGTCGACGGCCGCACCACCCACTACTGGGAGTACGGCCCCGAGGACGCCACCGACACGGTCCTCGCCGTGCACGGCTTCCGCGGCGACCACCACGGCCTCGAGACGATCGCCGCGCACCTGGTCGGTGTCCGGGTGGTCGTCCCCGACCTGCCGGGCTTCGGGATCTCCGATCCGCTGCCGGTGTCGGACATCGACGGCTACGTGGCGTGGCTCACCGGCTTCCACCGGGCGCTCGGGCTCGGTCGCGACACCGTCGTCCTCGGGCACTCGTTCGGTTCGATCGTGACCGCGGCGGCGGTCGCCGCCGGGCTCGCCACCCGCCTGCTCGTGCTCGTCAACCCCATCGCTGCTCCGGCGTTGCAGGGTCCGCGGGCCGTCGGCACCGGGATCGCGGTCGGCTACTACCGCGCGGGTGCGCTGCTGCCGCGTCCCCTCGGCCTCGGCCTGCTCCGCAACCCGGCGATCGTGCGGGCGATGAGCGTCGCGATGCTCAAGACGCGCGACCGCGACCTGCGCCGGTGGGTGCACGACCAGCACGACCGGTACTTCTCGGCGTTCGCCGACCGCACGAGCGTGCTCGAGGCCTTCCGGACGTCGGTGACCCACGACGTGTCCGAGTACGCGAACCGCATCGACGTGCCGGTGCTCCTGGTGGCAGCAGAGCGCGACGACATCACCGCCGTCCCGGAACAGCGCGCGCTGGCTGCACGCCTGCGTGACGCCGAGCTGGTCGTGGTGCCCGGTGTCGGGCACCTCGTGCACTACGAGACCCCGGGCGCCGCGGCGGACGCGGTGCTGCGCCGGATGGCCGACACACCCGCCGGCCGCCCCGGGAAGGGCACGGCGGCGAAGGGCACGGCGGCGAAGGGCACGGCGGCGAAGGGCACAGCGGCGAAGCGCACAGCGGCGACGAGCGCTGCGGCGAAACGCTCGGCGTCGGGGCGCCACGCGGGCCGTCCGTCGGGCGGGCGGTCGGGTCGTCGACCGGGGGAGTCGGCGTCGTGAGGCGTCTGCGCATCGGCATCGACTGCCGCTACGTCCGGATCGGTCGGCACGACGGCATCAGCCGCTTCACGGCCGGCATCGTGGCGCACCTGCCCGACCGGCACGACCACGTCCTGCTGGTGCACGACGAGCGCCAGCTCGCGTCGCTGCCCGACGGCATCCCGTGGGAGCGCATCCCCGCACCGACCGACGCCGGCGAGCCCTTCGTCGCGCGCACGGTCAACCGGTCCGGGTTCGACGCCGTCTTCTCACCGATGCAGACCATGGGCTCGCGCGGCCGGCGGTACGCCCTCGTGCTCACCCTGCACGACCTCATCTACTACCGGAACCGCACCCCGCCGCAGGAGTTCTCGTGGCCCATCCGGCTCGGGTGGCGGCTCTTCCACCTCACCTGGGCGCCGCAGCGGTTCCTGCTCGACGGCGCCGACGGGGTCGTCACGGTCTCGGAGACGACGGCCGGTCGCATCGAGCGGCACCGGCTGACGAAGCGCCCGGTCACCGTCGCGTACAACGCCGCCGATCCGGCCCAGCCTCGCGACCCCGCGCTCGGTCGACAGCACACGCTCGTCTACATGGGCTCGTACATGCCGTACAAGAACGTCGAGACCCTCGCGGCGGCACTCCCGTTGCTCGGGGCCGACTGGACGCTGCACTGCATGTCGCGGGTGAGCGACGCGGATCGTCGTCGGCTGGAGCGACTGGCACCGGCGGGGGCGCTCGTCTTCCACGACGGCGCGACGGACGACGAGTACCTCGCGACCCTGCGGTCCGCGACCGCCCTCGTCACCGCCTCGCGCGACGAGGGCTTCGGCATCCCGCTGGTCGAGGCGATGGGGGTCGGCACCCCGGTCGTCGTCAGCGACATCCCGATCTTCCGCGAGATCGGGGGTGACGCGGCCGAGTACTTCGACCCGTCGTCCCCGTCGGCCGTCGCCGCGGCGGTCCGCCGGCTCGAGGGACGGTGGGACGAGGCGTCCGAGGCATCGCTCGGACGGGCGGCCCGGTTCCGGTGGCAGGACTCCGCGGAGCAGGTCACCCGTGCCGTCGAGCGGGCCGTCGCCGATCGGGAGCGGCGGCAACGGCGGCGCTGACGCGCTGACCACCGGCGGCGCAGGGTCAGAGCCCCCGCGGCACCGGTCGCCACGGTGTCGGACGCGCGCACAGCGGGCACCCCGCACGCGAGGCTGCGTCAGAACGCCGTCCGCGACACGACCACGGCCTGCGGGAAGACCGCGTGTGCCCGCTCGGTCGCTACCCCCATGACGGCAGCGAGGCCCCGCCCTCGTCCGGTCGTCACGACCTCGACGCGTTCGGCGTCCGGTTCGTCCGACGGCCCGTCGACGCTCCACGAGGACCGCGCCCCCGAGACACCCCCGATCGTGTCGAGCGACCGGACGAGCGTCAACCGCTGCTCGGACAGCGCCGGGTCCCGCGTCACACCGACGCGGAGCATCCCGAACCGGACCTCGACGCCGCCGCGGACGCCGCTGCCGTCGACGTCGTCGACCGCGGCGCTCACCGCGCGCACGACCGCCGACTGCTGGTCGGGCGTCAGGTCGGGGGAGCCGATCACGACGGCGGTCACGTCGTAGCCGGCGAAGGACCGCCGCTCGCTCCTGCCGTCCTGCACACCCTGCACCCCGGGGACGTCCGTGACGTGGGTGCGCAGCCGGTCGAGGGCCGCCTGCGGCTGCGGGAACACCCCGCCGACGCCGGTCTGGATGCTCCCGATGATCGTCGCGAGCACGAGGGCCAGCACGACGCCGACGACGACGGCCGAGACGCCGATGACGGACCCGCGACGCACCCGTTGCCGGGTCGACGGGAGGGCGACCGATGCGGTGTCGGGGCCGAACGCGCGGTCGAGGTCGTCCGTGTCGGTGCCGCGACCGGCACGCGCTGCCCGCTCCGGTCCGGTGCCGGGTCCCTGGATCGTCATGGCCTCTCCCTCGCGCACGGTCGCGCGCACGGCCGGCGGCGTCGTCGTCGTCGTCCGTGGATCGGAGCCTAACCCGAGGGTGCGACAGCGCTCACGGCACCGCCGGTAACGGTCGTGCATCGGTCCCGCACCGGACCTGCACCGCTCCGGGCGGGACCCGCCGGCCGGTCAGCCCCGGCGTTCGAGCGGGTTCTGCTCCTCGAACGCCTCGTCCCCGGTCTGCTCGGACACGTCGTCGACCGGGTCGTCGAACCGGACGAGCTCGGCGCGGAACCGCTCCGGGTCCCAGCGGAAGGAGTGCACGGATCCGTTCCGGATCGGGGTCGACCACCGCTCGGCCGTCCCGGGAGCCGCGGCGTTCACGACGCTCCGGATCACGGCACCGTGCGTGGCGACCACGACGGACCCGGCGTCGAAGCGCACCGCGATCTCGGCCAGGGTCTCCGTCGCCCGGGTGAGGAGCGCTGCGCGGGACTCGCGACCCGGGACGTCGTCGTGCGGGTAGCGCTCGGTCACCTCGGTGTCGGTCAGGCCCTCGGCCTCGCCGTAGGACCGCTCCGCGAGCCCGGCGTACGTGTCCGGCTCGGGCAGCCCGAGGTGTCCCGCGATGATCGATCCCGTCTCGAACGCCCGCGACAGCGGTGACGCGACGACCGCGTCGAAGCGGCGTCGCCGGAGCAGGAGTGCCGTGGCCGTGGCCTGCGAGCGGCCGGTGTCGTTGAGGGGGATGTCGGTCGATCCCTGGATGCGGCGCTGCGCGTTCCAGTCGGTCTCGCCGTGCCGGACCAGGGTGAGGAGCGTCGTCACCCGTCGATCATCGCAGACGGCAGGAGCCGGGCCGCGAGGGCCTCGAGCGTCTCGGTGGTGCCGGCGTCGATCTTCGCGACGGCCCGGCGGTCGCTCCGTGTCGCGCCGCGGTTCACGATGACGACGGGGCGCTTCCGGCGGGTCGCGTGGTCGACGAGCCGGACACCGGAGTTCACCGTGAGCGACGACCCCACGACGAGCAGGGCGTCGGCGTCGGCGACGATCGACACGGCCTCGCGGAACTTCTCGGCCGGCACGAACTCGCCGAAGAACACCACGTCCGGCTTGAGCACACCGCCGCACACCGAGCAGTCGGGGACGCGGAAGCGTTCGACGTCGGTGATCTCGACGTCGCCGTCGGGCTGCAGCTGGACGGTGCCCGGCTCGTCGATCCACGGGTTGTCGCGGTCGAGGACGGTGGCCAGGTCCGCTCGTGAGAACACCTGCCCGCACGTCAGGCACACCGCGCGGTCCATCGACCCGTGCACCTCCACCACCCGCCGGGAGCCGGACCGCAGGTGCAGGCCGTCGACGTTCTGCGTGACGATGCCGTTGACGATCCCCGCGCGTTCGAGCGCGGCGAGCGCACGGTGCCCCGCGTTCGGTCGTGCCGCGGCGAACGTCCGCCACCCGAGGTGCGACCCGGCCCAGTACCGCTGTCGCTTCGCGGGGTCGGCGCGGAACTCCTGGAAGGTCATCGGCTTGCGGACCACACGGCCGCCGCCGCGGTAGTCGGGGATGCCCGAGTCGGTGCTCAGACCGGCGCCGGACAGCACCGCCACCCGCTTGCCCGCGAGGAGGTCCGCGACGCGGTCGAGCTCGTCCTGCATCGGGTCGGTCAGCACGTCGTCCACGGTACCCTCAACAGCCGAACGCCCAGCCGCCTTCCCACGAAACGAGCCCTGTGCACCCCGTCCGCATCGACTCCCTCGACGACCCCCGCCTCGACGACTTCGCACGGCTCACCGACGTGGCGCTGCGCCGGGTGTCCGAGCCCGAGGGCGGCCTGTACATCGCCGAGTCGAACACCGTCATCGAACGGGCGGTCCGGGCCGGGCACGTGCCGCGGAGCATCATCGTGCAGGAGAAGTGGCTCGACAGCGTCCTGCCGCTCGTCGCCGACCACGAGGGCCCCGTGTTCGTCGGACCAGACGCCCTGCTCGAGCAGCTGACCGGCTTCAAGATGCACCGTGGTGCCCTCGCCGCGATGCACCGGCCGGTGTTGCCGACCGTCGCCGAGGTCGTGCGCGACGCGCGGATCGTCGTCGTGCTCGAGGACGTCGTCGACCACACGAACGTCGGCGCCGTGTTCCGGAGCGTCGCCGGTCTCGGCGCCGATGCGGTGCTGGTCAGCCCGCGCTGCGCCGACCCGCTGTACCGGCGCAGCGTCCGGGTGAGCATGGGCACGGTGCTGCAGGTGCCGTGGACACGCATCGGTGAGTGGCCGGCCGCCGGCGAGGAGCTCCGTGCACAGGGCTTCCACGTGGCCGCCATGGCACTCACCGACCGCTCCGTCGACCTCGACGCGTTCGTCGCCGACGTCCCCGCGAAGGTCGCGCTCGTGATGGGCACCGAGGGCCAGGGGCTCACCGACGCCGCCATCGCGTCCGCCGACACGACGGTCCGCATCCCGATGGCGCACGGCGTCGACTCGCTCAACGTCGCGGCCGCGAGCGCGGTCGGGCTCTGGGCGGTCACGCAGGCGCAGCGCGCGGCCCGCCCCCGGACCGACTGAGCCGGACGACCGACACGGCCCGGTCGGCCGGTCCGGCGGCGAGGCTCGCTCCCGGCCCCGCCGACTACGCTCTGGTGCCGTGCCACGTGTCGCCCGCAGCCCCCGTTCCGCCGTCCGGAGGCCCGTGACCCTCGGGATCGTCGCCGTGCTCGTGCTCGCCGTCGCGTACCTGGTCGCCACCGCGGTGGTGCCCTTCGCTCCGGCGAGCGCCACCACCGCCCGGTACGTCCCCCCGACGACCACGGTGCCGGACCTCCGGTTCCCCGGCTACGGTGCGACGGCCGTGCAGGCCACCGACTTCCCGGAGAGCCTGCGGACGAGCGGTGACACCGCACCGCGGTCGATCGCGAGCATCACGAAGGTCGTGACGGCGCTCGTCGTGCTCGACGAGAAGCCGCTCGAGCCCGGGGAGACCGGGCCCCGCATCCGGTTCGACCGGGAGATGCAGGCGCTCTACGCGACCTACCTGGCGAAGAACGGCGAGGTCGCGCCCATGCCCGACGGCCTGCGGCTGTCCGAGTACCAGACCATGCAGGTCATGCTCATGGAGTCGGCCAACAACTACGCCGGTGCGCTGGCGCTCTGGGCCTTCGGCTCGATGAGCGCGTACGAGCGCGCCGCATCCACCTGGCTCGACGAGCACGGCCTCGACGACACCACGATCCACGAGCCGACCGGCCTCGACCCCGCCAACCGGTCCACCGCGACCGACCTGGTCCGACTCGGGCAGCTCGCCCTCGCGGACCCCGTCGTCAAGCGGGTCGTCGGCACGGAGCGCGTCACGGTGCCGGGGGCGGGCGCGATCGAGAACTCGAACAAGCTGCTGGGCCTCGACGGCATCGAGGGCATCAAGACCGGCACCCTGGACGAGGCCGGCGCCTGCCTGCTGTTCGCCGCGACCTACGAACGGGGCGGCCGTGACGTCACCGTCGTCGGCGTGATGCTCGGCGGGGTCGACCACGACGCCCTCGACGCGGACGTGCAACGACTGCTGCGGTCGGTCGCCGACAACTTCCAGGTCGTCACCCTCACGCACGCCGGGCAGACCTTCGGTTCCTTCTCGACGCCCTGGCACGACGAGGCCGACGCCGTCGCGGCGAAGCCGTCCGAGGTCCTGGTCTGGGGGGCCACGACCGTCTCCGCGAAGACCCGTCTCGAGCGGATCACGTTCGGCGACCGCGGCGAGCGCGTCGGATCCGTCCGGTTCACCGTCGCGGACCACGACCCGGTGACGGTGCCGCTCGTGCTCGAACGGTCCATCGAGGACCCGGGTGTCTGGTGGCGCTGGACGAACCCGTTCCAGGGCGTGGCGGCCTCGGCCGCGTAGTGTTCGGCGGGTGACGACGACGTTCCCGCGCAGCACCCCGTCCGCCCTCGGCATCGACGCACGCGGGATCTCCGCGTTCCTCGACGCCCTCGAGTCGACGCCGGACGTGGAGCCGCACAGCATCGTGCTGCTCCGCCACGGCCGGCTCGCCGCCTCGGGGTGGTGGGCGCCGTACGCGCCGGACCGCGTGCACCTGCTGTACTCGCTGAGCAAGAGCTTCACCGCGGCCGCCGTCGGGATCGCCGTCCGCGAGGGCCTGGTCGACCTCGACGCCACCGCCCTGTCGTACTTCCCCGAGCTCGACGCCGACGTCACCGACGAGCGCAGCCGCCGGATCCGCGTCCGGCACCTGCTGGCCATGGCGAGCGGTCACCGCGAGGAGGCCCTGGACCGCGCGGAGACGGCCGACCCGACGAACCTGGTGCGCGGGTTCCTGCTCACCCCGCCCGACGAGGAGCCCGGCAGCGTCTTCGCGTACAACCAACCGTGCACCTACACGCTCGGGGCGATCGTCCGACGGGTCACCGGTGGCTCGCTCGTCGAGTACCTCCGCCCGCGGCTCCTCGACCCGCTCGGCATCGACGACCTCGCCTGGAAGCGCGACGCCACGGGCGCGGAACTCGGCTTCAGCGGCTGTCACGCCCCGACCTCGGCCGTCGCCGCCCTCGGTCAGCTGTACCTGCAGCGCGGCGTCTGGGACGGCGAGCGGATCCTCGACGAGGACTGGGTGGACGCCGCGACGAGCACGCAGGTCGCCAACCCGGACGAGGCGAACCCGGACTGGAGCCAGGGCTACGGCTTCCAGTTCTGGATGGCCCGGCACGGGTTCCGCGGCGACGGCGCGTACGGGCAGTTCTGCGTCGTCCTGCCGGAGCAGGACGTCGTGCTCGCGCTCACCGGGCAGACCATCGACATGCAGGCCGTGCTCGACGCGGCCTGGCAGCACCTGCTCCCCGCGATCGCCGACAGCGACAGCGACAGCGACAGCGACAACGGTGACGAGCGCGACAGTGACTCCGACGCGGCGGACGCCGGACTTGAGGCGCGGCTCGCCGCCCTGGGACTGCCCCCGGTCGACGGGACCGCCCTGTCCGGTCCCGCGGCCGGGTCCTACGAGACCACGGGCGTCGTCGACGCGGTCCGGCTCGACCAGGGCGCCGACGGCTGGCGGGCGACGATCGAGGTCGACGGCGGGCTGCTGCAGGTGCCCGTCGCGACCGGCGACTGGGCGGTCGAGGGACCGCTCGCGGCGAGCGCGGCGACGGACCGGGACGGTGCGGTGCGGCTCGACGTGCGCTTCGTCGAGACGCCGCACCTCGTCCACGTCCGCCTCGACCCCGCGACCGGCACGGCGACGAGCGAGTGGGCGACGCAGCCGCTGCACGACGGGCCGCTGACGCTCCGCCGTCCCGCCGACTGACGGGCCGCGCCCCGCCGCGGACGTCGCACCCCGACACCGCGGGGTGCGGTGCGCGCAGCGGGGCGCGGAGCCGACGGAGGTGCGGAGCCGGGACGCCTACCGGCGCTTGACGACCGGCTGCAGCTCGGGACGCTTCGCGCTGACGCCGTCACCGGAGGACGTGTGCCGGATGCGCCGCACCACCCACGGCACCAGGTACTCGCGGGCCCACCCCAGGTCCTCGACGCGGGCCTCGCGCCACGGGCGCGCCTCGAGCGGTTCCGGCACGAACGGCTCCAGCCCGTGCTCGACGCCGAGCGTGTCCAGCACGGCGGCCGCGACGGTCGCGTGGCCGGTGGGGGAGTGGTGCAGCCGGTCCGGTGCCCACATCCGCGGGTCCCGGAGCACGCGGAGCGCCCACATGTCGGCGACGAGCGCCCGGTGCTTCAGGGCGATCGCGTGCAGGTTCTCGTTGTAGACCGCGGTCTTGCCGCGGACCATCCCGAGCACCGGGGTCATGCCGACGTCCGGCCCGGTGAAGAGCACGACGGTGGCCCCGTCGCTGCGGAGCCGTGCGACCATGCCGTCGACGCGCTCGGCGAGCTCGTCCGGGTCGGAGCCGGGCCGGATGATGTCGTTGCCGCCCGCCGACACCGTGACGAGGTCGGGGCGGAGGGCGAGGGCCGGCTCGACCTGTTCGTCGACGATCTGGCCGAGCAGCCGGCCCCGGATCGCGAGGTTGGCGTAGGCGAGGTCGTCGGTCCGGCGTGCCAGCTCCTCGGCGACACGGTCCGCCCAGCCGCGGTTCCCGCCGGGCACGGTCGGGTCGGGGTCGCCGATCCCCTCGGTGAACGAGTCACCGATCGCGACGTACCTGGTCCACGGATGACGATCTGACACGACTGCGACCGTAGTCTCGTGCCATGACGGATGCCGACACCCCGGAGTGGACGCTCCCCGCGGACCTGCTCGCCCGGATCGCCGAGCGGGCGCCGCGGTACGACGCCGAGAACGCGTTCTGTGCCGAGGACCTCGACGAGCTGCGCGCCGCCGGGTGGCTCCGGATCGGGGTGCCCGTGGAGCAGGGCGGTTCCGGGTTCGGGCTCGCAGCGACGAGTGCGGCGCAGCGGGTGCTCGCGCGTGCCGCGCCGGCGACGGCGCTGGGCCTCGGGATGCACCAGGTGTGGGTGCAGGCGGCGCGGGCCGTGTCCGCGCGGGGTGGGGCGTTCCTCCAGGCCGTCACCGACCACGCGTCCGACGACCACCTGCTCGCCTTCGGGGTGAGCGAGCCCGGCAACGACGCCGTCCTGTTCGACTCGTCGACGACGGCGGAGCCGGACGGCGACGGCGGCTACCGGTTCACCGGGACGAAGGTCTCGACGTCGCTCGCACCCGCGTGGGACGTCCTCAGCGTGTTCGGCAAGGACACCAGCGGGCCGGAGCCGCGCCTCGTGCACGGGTTCGTGCTCCGCGCCGACGGTGCCGTCGAGCACCTCGACGACTGGGACACCCTCGGCATGCGCGCCACGCAGAGCCGGACGACGCTGCTGCACGGCGTGCACGTGCCGGCGGACCGGATCGTGCGGGTGCTGCCGGTCGGCCCGACGCAGGACCCGCTCGTGTTCGGGGTCTTCGCCGCGTTCGAGCTGCTCGTCGCGTCGGTGTACGTCGGCATCGCCGAGCGGGCGCTCGAGCTGGTGGTGACCGCGGTGTCCGGACGGACGGCGCGGGACGGCACCCCGCGGTCGCAGGACCCGGACGTGCGCCGGGCGGTCGCCGACCTGCGCGGGTCGGTCGACGCCGTGGCGCTGCAGGTCGCGTCGCTCGCACGGTCGGTCGACGAACTGGACGACCTCGGGCCGCGCTGGTTCCCGCTGCTCGTCGGCACGAAGGCGCGCACCGTCGACGCGGCACAGCACGTCGTCGACGAGGCCCTGCGGCTCGTCGGCGGGTCGGCCTACCGGTCCACGTCGGAGCTGGCACGGCTCGCCCGCGACGTCCGCGCGGGCCAGTACCACCCCTCGACACGCGACTCGGCGGCCCGGACGATCGCCGCGGCGGAGCTCGGCCCGCTCGGCTCGTGAGCGGCCCGAGCCTGTCGGTGGGGCGTGGCATCATCGGCGGGTGAGCAAGCAGGACGGACGCAACCGACTGGTCTCGGACCACCCGGTCGACGACGTGACGGCGACGGTGCTGCACGTCGACATGGACGCCTTCTTCGCCTCGGTCGAGCTGCTCGACCGTCCGGACCTCGTCGGTCTGCCGGTGATCGTCGGGCACGACTCCGACCGGTCGGTCGTGACTGCCGCCACCTACGAGGCCCGCAAGTACGGCGTGAACTCCGCGATGCCGATGGCGGTCGCCAAGCGCCGCTGCCCGAACGCGGTCATCGTCGAACCGCACTTCGAGAAGTACAGCGCGAAGTCCGCCGCCGTCATGCGCGTGTTCGAGCAGTTCACCCCGCGGGTCGAGAAGCTCGGCATCGACGAGGCCTTCCTCGACGTCTCCGGGGCGCTCCGGCTCTACGGCACCCCGTGGGAGATCGGCCGGGCGATCCGTGCCGCGGTCCTCGCCGCGACCGGGCTGCACTGCTCCGTCGGGGCCGCGTCCACGAAGTTCGTGGCGAAGCTGGCGTCCAGCCGGTCGAAGCCGGACGGGTTGCTCGTGGTGCCCGCCGAGCACACCGTCGCGTTCCTGCACCCGCAGCCCGTCTCCGCACTCTGGGGGGTCGGTGGCACCACGCAGGAGAAGCTCGAGCGCCGCGGCATCCGGACCGTCGGCGAGCTCGCGCACACGCCGCTGCCCTCGCTCGTCGCGGCACTCGGTCCGGCCGGCGGGCAGCGGCTGCACGACCTGTCCTGGGGGCGGGATCCGCGCGTGGTCGACACGGGCGTCAGCGAGAAGTCCATCGGGCACGAGGTCACCTTCGGCCACGACCTGACCGAGCGTGACGACGTCGCCCGCGAGCTCCTGCGCCTGGCCGACAAGGTGGCGGTCCGTCTGCGTCGCGCGGACGTGCAGGCCCGCACGGTCGCGCTGAAGGTCCGGTACACCGACTTCTCGACCCTGACCCGTTCCCGCACGCTGGCGGAGCCCACCGACGTGGCCAAGCGGCTGCACCACGAGGCCGTCGAGCTGTACGACGTGCTGCACCGCCCGGGCAACCGGATCCGGCTGATCGGCGTGCGCGGGGAGAACCTCGTGCCCGCCGCCGCGAGCAACGCCCTGTGGGACGACGACGCGCCGTGGCGCGAGACCGAGACGACCGTCGACGCGGTCGCCGCGCGCTTCGGTGCGGGCGTGCTGCGCCCGGCGTCGCTGGTGCGCGGCACGCCCGAGCAGCGCCCTCCGCACGCTCGGCAGGACCCGGCGTGACGGTAGGATCGCGTGAAGTGAGCGCAGCGGAGTACGACGACCAGCAGCAGCCCGCGACGCTGTGGGGCGACAGCCCCGAGCAGGTCCCGGACGGCCCCGGTCAGCATCCCGCGGCCGGCACCGAGCCGGTCGCCGACGGTGCTGCACGCCCCCACGACGAGGCCGTGCAGCAGGCCGAGAACGCCGGCAACGCGGCGGCGGAGCACCTGTCCCCGGCCTTCCCCGAGCGCGCCGCGTGGGGCACCGCCTCGAAGCTCCGCGCCTGGCAGGTCGAAGCGCTGACGAAGTACTTCGAGACCGAGCCGCGCGACTTCCTCGCAGCCGCCACCCCGGGTGCCGGCAAGACCACGTTCGCGCTCCGTCTGGCGACCGAGCTGCTCGCCCGCGGCACCATCGACCGCATCGTCGTCGTGGCGCCGACCGAGCACCTCAAGCGCCAGTGGGCGGACTCCGCCGACCGTGTCGGCATCCGGATCGACCCGATGTTCAAGAACGGCGACGGCATGTTCGGCCGCCACTACCAGGGCGTCGCGATCACGTACGCCCAGGTCGGGATGAACCCCGAGGTCCACCAGCGCATCACCGAGGGCGGCCGCACGCTGGTCATCCTCGACGAGGTCCACCACGGTGGGGACGCGCTGACCTGGGGCGAGGGCATCCGCGAGGCGTTCACGAAGGCCACCCGCCGACTCTCGCTGTCCGGCACGCCGTTCCGTTCGGACACGGCACCGATCCCGTTCGTGCAGTACGCCCCCGACGAGCAGGGCATCCGCACCTCGATCTCCGACTACAACTACGGCTACGGTCGCGCGCTCCGGGACGGCGTGGTCCGGCCGGTGCTGTTCATGGCCTACGCCGGGCAGATGCGCTGGAAGACCCGCATGGGCGACGAGATGTCGGCGTCCCTCGGCGAGCAGGTCACGAAGGACATCACCGCGCAGGCCTGGCGCACCGCGCTGTCGCCCGAGGGCGAGTGGATGCCGGCCGTGCTGTCCGCCGCCGACAAGCGACTGACCGAGGTCCGACGCGGCGTGCCGGACGCCGGGGGTCTCGTGATCGCGACGGACACGACCACCGCCCGGGCGTACGCGCGCATCCTGCAGCAGATCACCGGCGAACGGCCCACCGTCGTGCTCTCCGACGAGGCCGCCGGATCGAGCCGGATCCAGGCGTACGCCGACGACACCTCGCGCTGGATGGTCGCCGTCCGCATGGTGTCCGAGGGCGTCGACGTCCCGCGGCTCTGCGTCGGCGTGTACGCCACGAGTGCGAGCACGCCGCTGTTCTTCGCCCAGGTGATCGGTCGCTTCGTGCGGGCCCGACGTCGCGGCGAGACCGCGAGCGTGTTCCTCCCCAGCGTGCCGAACCTCATGGCCCTCGCTGCCTCGCTCGAACTCGAACGCGACCACGCCCTCGACCGGCCGAAGGACGCCGACGACGGGATGTACGACCCCGAGGACGCCATGGTCGCCGAGGCGAACAAGGAGGACCGGGCGTCCGAGAGCCTGCTCGAGGTGCAGCCGTTCGAGGCGCTCGACTCGCAGGCGTCCTTCGACCGGGTGCTCTACGACGGCGGCGAGTTCGGCACCGGGGGAGAGGTCGGCTCGCTCGAGGAACTCGACTTCATCGGGATCCCCGGCCTGCTCGAGCCCGACCAGGTGCGGGACCTCCTCCGGGCACGCCAGGCGACCCAGGCACAGCGCCAACGAGGCCGGGGCTCCAAGGGCCGCACGGCGAAGGACGGGCTGCCGAAGCCCCAGCAGGACGAAGCCCGCCCGATGTACCAGACCATCAAGGAGCAGCGCACCGAGCTCGCCCGGCTCGTGTCGATCTGGTCGCGCCACGCGAACGAGCCGCACGGCTCGATCCACGCTGAACTCCGCCGGATCAGCGGTGGGCCCGCGGTCGCCCAGGCGAGCATCGACCAGATCCAGAAGCGGATCGACGTGCTGCGCTCCCGCATCGGCAACCGCCGGTGAGCGTCCGCGCGTGATCGAACCCGTCGACGACCGCACCTGGTTGGTCAAGCGCGGGCCCGAGGCCTCGCCCGAGGCCGTCATCGACCGGTTCGGCGGTGGGTACCGGCTGCGTCGGTTCTCGTTGACCGAGTCCCGCCGCACCCCGCACGGCGTCTACACGGGGCTCGACCTCGCCGAGACCGCCTGGTGGCGACTGCAGGACCGTCCACGCGGACGGTGACGGATCCGCGCACCGCGGCGGAGACGAGCGGCGCGGCTTGGTGACGCGACCAGCCTTCTTCCGGTAGACCGGAGGCATGGCAGACTCGATCCCTCACGTCCTCGTCCTCGGCGGCGGTTCCGCTGGCTACACCACCGTCAAGCAGCTGCAGAAGCACGCCGCCACCGTGCCGATGCGCATCACGCTCGTGGACCAGAACACGTACTACACGTACCTGCCGTTCCTGCCCGAGGTCGCCGGTGGGCACATCGCCCCGAAGGACGTGACCTTCGAGCTGCGTCGCGCGCTCAAGAAGACGCGCGTCATCCAGGGCAAGGTCACCGGCATCTCGTCCGCGGACAAGACCGTCTCGATCGCCACGGCCGGCGGCGACGACCGCACCCTCGGCTACGACCAGCTCGTCGTCGCCCTCGGTTCGGTCACGCGCACCTTCCCGACCCCGGGTCTCGAGGAGCACGGCATCGGCTTCAAGACCGTCGAGGAGGCCGCCTACGTCCGCGCGAAGCTGCTCGACAACATCGCGAAGGCCGCGGCCACGCGTGACGAGGACGAGCGTCGTCGCCTGCTGACCAGCATCTTCGTCGGCGGTGGCTACACCGGCGTCGAGGCGATCGGTGAGCTGTTCGACGTCTCGCAGGCCGCCATCGCGACCTACCCGTCGCTCGCCGGCGAGCAGCCGCGCTGGGTGCTCATCGACGCCCTCGACCGCGTCGCGCCGGAGGTCGGCCCGGAGCTGTCCAAGTGGACCCTCGAGTCGCTGCGCGCCCGTGGCATCGACGTCCGCCTGAAGACCACCATGCCGAGCGCCGAGGGTGGCGTCGTCAAGCTCTCCGACGGCGACGAGTTCGCCACCGGCCTGCTCGTCTGGACCGCCGGCGTCAAGCCGAACCCGCTGCTCGACGCGACCGACCTGCCGCGCGGCCCGAAGGGCCACCTCGCCGCGAACGCGAAGCTCCAGGTCGAGGCCGAGGACACCCACGAGGTCGTCCCGGGCGTCTGGGGACTCGGCGACGTCGCACAGGTCCCCGACCTGACGGCCGAGAAGCAGCCGGCGTACTACCCGCCGAACGCGCAGAACGCCGTCCGCCAGGCCGTCGTCGCCGCGGACAACGTGGTCGCCACGATCACCGGCAAGCCCCTCGAGGAGTACCGCCACCCGTCGATCGGTACCGTCGCGTCGTACGGCGTCGGCAAGGGCGCGGGCAACATCAAGGGCGTCAAGATGACGAACCTGCTCGCCTGGCTCGCGCACCGCTCGTACCACGTCTACGCGATGCCGACGCTGAACCGGAAGGTCCGCATCGTCATCGGCTGGATCACCGGTGCGGTGTCCGGTCGCGACGCGACCTCGCTCATCAAGGAGACCGATCCCCGACGCAACTTCGTCGAGGCCTCCAAGAGCTGACGTCACCACCTGACGGACGGGAGGCGCGGTGCCGGCTGGCACCGCGCCTCCCGTCCGTCCACGGGTCGCGCGCGAGCGCCCGGTGCGGCAGACTGACCCCCTCGGTGCGCGAGCACGGAGGTCCCCGAGGACGGTCCTGCGTGCACGACACCACCCCCTGCCCCCGCTGCGGCGCGCGTCGCGACACCACGGTGCACCGCTGCCCCGCCGCCGCCGACGTGCTCGGTCTGCCGCCGGCCGCCCTGCGCGTGCTCGAGGTCCTGTCGGCCGTCGGACGCCCGGTCGTCGTCGGCGGCACCGTGCGGGATGCCCTGCTGCGCGAGGCGGGTCTCGCCCTCCCCGCGGCGACCGAACCCGACGTCGACGTCGAACTGCACGGCGCTCCGGGCACGGACGTGGTGGTCGACGCGCTCCGGCGTGCCGGCGCCGTCGTCGTGACCGTCGGCGCGCAGTTCACGGTGTGCAAGGTGTTGCTGGACGCGACGCACCTCGACGTCGCGGTCGTCCCCGGGGCGGCCGTCGACGACCCGGCCCTCGACCGCGCGGTCGCGGTCGCCGCCCGGCACCGCGACCTGACCGTCAACGCCGTCGCCTGGGATCCCGCACGAGGCGTCTTCCTCGACGCCGTCCACGGGATCGACGACGCGCGGGACCGGGTGCTCCGGCACGTGTCGGACACGTTCGGCGACGACCCGCTCCGGGTGCTCCGCGTCGTCCGGTTCGTCGCGCGGTACGGCTCGGTGGTGCACCCCGACACCGTCCGGCTCGCACGGGCCCTGAGCGACCGGTGGGACACGATCGCGCACGAGCGGCTCTGGCCCGAGGTCCGGCGCCTCACCGAGGGGGACCACCTGTCCGCCGCGCTCGACGTCCTGCACGCGACGGACTGGGAACGGCACCTGCCGGAGCTGGCCGCGGTCCGCGACGTCCCGCAGGACCCCACCTGGCACCCGGAGGGGCCCGTGCACGTGCACAGCGGCCTCGCTGCCGACGCAGCAGCCCGGGCCTGCCGGGCGTCGGGGGTCGCCGGTGACCGACGTGTCGTCGTGGTGCTCGCGGCACTGCTGCACGACCTCGGCAAGGCGGGTGACGGGACGCAGCGGGTCGTCGACGCCGACGGGTCGGTCCGCATCCGCAGCATCGGGCACGAGGTGACCGGGGCCGTCGCCGCGGCCGCCCTGCTCCGCCGCCTCGGTGCGCCGCGCTCGGTGGTCCGGGAGGTCGCGGTCCTGGTCCGGGAACACATGGTGGCGCACTCCACCCACGGCGCTCCGCCGTCGCTCCCGGCCGCTCGCCGACTCCTGCGGCGGCTCGGTGGGACGGTCGCGACCGCGGAGGCGTGGGCGCTCGTCTGCGAGGCGGACTCGCAGGGCCGGGGCCCGGCTGCGAGCAGCAGCGCGGCCGTGGCGTGGCTCGACGTGCTGCGGAGCGACCAGGTGTCGGGACGTCGGACGAGCTTCGTGACCGGGCGCGACCTCGTCGACGCCGGACTCGCTCCGGGGCCGCGGTTCCGCACGCTCCTGGCCGAGGCGGCCGAGGCACAGGACGACGGGGTGTTCGACGACGCGGCATCCGGGCGGCGCTGGCTGGCGGCTCGCCTGGCGGAGGCGACCCCGGCCGGGGACTGACTCGCGGGGGCACGGATTGGACACCGTGCGCGGACCTGGAACGGCACGCACGTGGCGTCGGTGAGCGTGGACGTCACGAGCGAGAGGAGCGCACATGCGCGCCATGACCTACCGCGGGCCGTACCGGGTCCGCGTCGAGGAGAAGCCGGACCCCCGGATCGAGCACCCGAACGACGCCGTCGTGCGGGTGGAGCGGGCCGGGATCTGCGGGTCCGACCTGCACCTGTACCACGGCATGATGCCGGACACCCGGATCGGCCACACCTTCGGGCACGAGTTCATCGGCGTCGTCGAGCAGATCGGGTCGTCGGTGCAGAGCCTGGCCGTGGGCGACCGCGTGATGGTGCCGTTCCACATCTCGTGCGGCAGCTGCTGGTTCTGCGCACGGGGGCTGTTCACGAACTGCCACAACGTCAACCCGAACGCCACCGCGGTCGGCGGCATCTTCGGCTACTCGCACACCACGGGCGGCTACGACGGCGGGCAGGCGGAACGCGTGCGCGTGCCGTTCGCCGACGTCGGACCGCAGGTGATCCCCGACTGGCTCGACCCGGACGACGCCCTGATGATGACGGACGCGCTCGGCACCGGGTACTTCGGGGCGCAGCTCGCGTCGATCACCGAGGGCGACACCGTCGTCGTGCTGGGCGCCGGACCGGTCGGCCTGTACGCGGCGAAGTCGGCGTGGTTCATGGGCGCCGGCCGCGTGATCGTCGTCGACCAGCTGGAGTACCGGCTCGAGAAGGCACGGACCTTCGCCCACGCGGAGACGATCAACTTCGCCGAGGTCGACGACGTCGTGGTCGAGATGAAGAAGCAGACCGACTTCCTCGGCGCGGACAGCGTGATCGACGCCGTGGGGGCCGAGGCGGACGGGAACTTCACGCAGCAGCTCACCAGCGCGAAGCTGAAGCTGCAGGGCGGATCGCCGACGGCGCTGAACTGGGCGATCGACGGCGTCCGGAAGGGCGGCACGGTGTCCGCGATGGGCGCGTACGGACCCATCCCGAACGCGGTGAAGTTCGGCGACGCGATGAACAAGGGCGTCACCATCCACATGAACCAGGCGCCGGTGAAGCGCCAGTGGCCGCGGCTCCTGGAGCACATCCAGGCGGGCCACCTGAAGCCGAGCGAGATCATCACGCACCGGATCCCGCTGGAGCACATCGACGAGGCGTACCACCTGTTCTCGGCGAAGCTCGACGACTGCATCAAGACGGTGATCGTGCCGTGAAGGAGGAACCCGTGTCCGACCGCACCCCGTACATCGGCGATCCGCCCCGTCGTGTCCCGACGGCCGCGGAACTCCGCGAGCGCATCCCGGGGTGGGGGAGCGACCTCGACCCCGCCGACCGTCCGTCGGTCCCGAAGCTGTCCCGCGAGGTGGGCTTCGCGTCCGGTGCGCACTGGGACCTCCCGGAGCAGCAGCCGGGCGCCGAGGGCCGCGAGCGGTCGATCGAGCACGCCCACGTCACGCCGGTGTTCGGGACGGCACAGCCGCTGTCCGGGCTCGCCGGTGTCGTGAAGCGGTACGCCTACCGCCGGTTCAGCGAGGGGCGGCTGGCGCACTGGATGCTGCTCGTCCTGGGTGACCGGATCGACGTCGCGACGCACCGGGTGACCGACGCGCTGCGCGGCCGTCCGGACCGCGTGGTGCACGAGACCGGTGTGCGCGCGGAGGTCGGCAACCGGCCCGTCGCCGCTCGGCTCGGCTCGTCACGGCGGGACTGGCGGCACGGCCTGCTCGACCCGCTGGTGGCGAACTGGGGCTGGTTGGCGGCGCTCGGCGGCGTCGTGGTGCTGGTGCGTCGCCTCCGTCGGCGCTGACGCGTCCTCCCGGTCCCGTACCGGACGGGAGGCGCGGCGCACACCCGCCCCGCGCCTCCCGTCCGCCTCCGACGCCCTGAGCGCAGCGATGGCGATGCTCGCCGGGCAGACACGACGAGAAATGCCCCCGGGCCGGAAGGCCAGGGGGCATTGCATCTTCTTGTGTCCGAGGGGGGACTTGAACCCCCACGCCCTAATACGGGCACTAGCACCTCAAGCTAGCGCGTCTACCATTTCCGCCACCCGGACAGGTGTTTCGAGTTGTACGACAGGCGGTTCCGGGCTGTTTCTCCGGCCTTCCTGACGAGAGAAGACACTAGCACGGCCCTGAACGCTCGATGAACACGGCCGCGCATCCCGGGCGAGTCCCGTCGAGTGACGGCGGTCGGGGGAGGGGCGGCCGGTAGCCTCGGGGGATGACCGACGCCCAGCCGACCGAGCCGGACCTCGAGACCACCGCGGCCATCGCGCGGGACCTCATCCGCATCGACACCACGAACTGGGGCGAGGGGAAGTCACGCGGCGAGACCGAGGCGGCACACTACGTCGAGGCGGCGCTGCGTCGTCTCGGGCTCGAGCCGCAGCTGTTCGAGTCGGAGCCCGACCGGGTGAGCGTCGTCGCCCGGGTGCCGGGCCGCGACCGCGAGAAGCCGGCGCTCGTCGTGCACGGCCACCTCGACGTCGTGCCGGCGGACCCCACGAACTGGTCGGTGGACCCCTTCGGCGGTGTCGTCCGCGACGGCATGCTCTGGGGGCGCGGCGCCGTGGACATGAAGAACATGGACGCGATGATGCTGACGTCGCTGTCCGACGTCATCGAGCGTCAGGGTGCGCCGGAGCGGGACCTCGTGATCGCGTACTTCGCGGACGAGGAGGCGGGCGGCGTGCTCGGGTCGCACCACGTGGTCGACGAGCACCCGGAGGTCTTCGCGGGTGCGACGGCCGCGATCAGCGAGGTCGGCGGGTACTCGATCACGCTCGGCGACCGGCGCGCGTACCTGCTGCAGACGGGCGAGAAGGCCCTGATGTGGGTGAAGCTCGTCGCACGGGGGACCGCTGCGCACGGCTCGCACGTGATCCGGGACAACGCCGTGACGAAGCTCGCGGCCGCCGTCGCGCGCATCGGCAGCGAGGAGTGGCCGGTCCGCCTGTCCGCCACCACCGAGGCGATGGTGGCCGAGGTCGCCCGGTTCCTCGGCGTCGACCCGCAGACCACCGGGCCGGACGAGGTCGCGCTGGCGACCGGTTCGGCGTCACGCTTCATCCACGCGGCCCTGCACACGACGTCGAACCCGACGGTGCTCACGGCCGGGTACAAGCACAACGTCATCCCGGACACCGCCGAGGCGCTCGTGGACATCCGGTGCCTGCCGGGCGACGAGGACGCGGTGCTCGCGCGGGTCCGGGAGCTGGCGGGCGACGAGGTCGAGGTCGTGACGTCGTTCCGCGACGTCGGGCTCGAACAGGACTTCGGCGGTCCGCTGGTCGACGCCGTCCGCGACGTCCTCGGCCGCCACGACCCGGGGGCCCCGGTGCTGCCGTACCTGCTGTCCGGCGGCACCGACAACAAGGCGCTCTCGACGCTCGGCATCGCCGGCTACGGGTTCGTGCCGCTGCAGCTGCCGGCGGGCGTGGACTTCCCGGCGATGTTCCACGGCGTGGACGAGCGGGTGCCGCTGGACGCCCTGGCGTTCGGGCGGCGCGTCCTCGGAGACCTGCTCGCCACGTACTGATAGCGTTCCGCGTCGCCCTCGTGGCGGTGAACCGACGACCGGCACGAAAGGCCCCGCTCGATGCACATCCTCGAGGCGATCTTCCTCGGCTTCGTGCAGGGACTCACGGAGTTCCTGCCCGTCTCCTCCAGTGCGCACCTGCGCATCGTCGGGCTGTTCCTGCCCGATGCGAAGGACCCGGGTGCGGCGTTCACCGCGGTGACGCAGCTCGGCACCGAGACCGCCGTGCTCATCTACTTCTGGAAGGACATCACCCGCATCGTCGGGCGGTGGTTCCGGTCGGTCTTCCGGCGCGACGTCCCGAAGGGCGACCCGGACGTGCGGCTCGGGTGGCTGGTGATCCTCGGGACGATCCCGATCGGCGTCGCCGGGCTGCTGCTCAAGGACTCGATCGAGACCACCTTCCGATCGCTGTGGATCGTCGCGGTCGTGCTCATCGTCTTCGGTGTGGTGCTCGGTGTGCTCGACGTCGTCGGACGCAAGGTCCGCCCGATCGAGCAGATGACGTTCCGGAACGGTCTGCTCGTCGGCCTGGCGCAGACGCTCGCGCTCGTGCCGGGCGTCTCGCGCTCGGGTGCCACGGTGTCGATGGGCCTCGCGCTCGGCTACACCCGACCGGCTGCCGCACGCTTCGCCTTCCTGCTCGCCGTGCCTGCCGTGTTCCTGTCCGGCCTCTACGAGGCGGCCACGAGCCTGGGGGACAGTGGCGCACCGTTCGGCGTCGTCGACACGCTGATCGCGACCGTGGTCGCCTTCGTCGTGGGCTTCGTCGTGATCGCGGCGTTCATGAACTACATCAGCAAGCGTAGCTTCCTCCCCTTCGTGGTCTACCGGATCGCACTCGGTATCGTGCTCATCGTGTTGTTGTCGCTCGGAGTGATCCAGCCGTGAGGGCCTGGCAGGCCCCGTCCGTCCCCGACGTCCCGGGGGACGCCCCGCGTCCCGTCGTGCACGACACGGCGACCGGGCACCCCGTGGACCCCACCCGGGGCGAGGAGCGTGCGGCGCTGTACGTCTGCGGGATCACCCCGTACGACGCGACCCACCTCGGGCACGCCGCGACCTACCTGGCGTTCGACACGCTCGGCCGGGTGTGGCGGGACGCCGGGCTCGAGGTCGAGTACGCGCAGAACACCACCGACGTCGACGACCCGCTGCTCGAGCGGGCCACGCGGGACGGCGTCGACTGGCGCGAGCTCGCGGCGTCGCAGATCGACCTGTTCCGCCGCGACATGGAGGCGCTCCGCGTCCTGCCGCCGGACGAGTTCGTGGCCGTGACCGACGAGGTCGAGCGGATCGCCGAGGCCGTCGGGTACCTGCAGGAGACCGGCTACGCCTACGACGTGCCGACCGAGGACTCCGAGGGCGACGACGTGTACTTCGACGTGCACCGCCCCACCGAGGCGTGGGCGCTCGGCGACGAGAGCCGCCTGGACCGCGAGACCATGCTGACGCTGTCGGCCGAGCGCGGCGGGGACCCGGACCGTGCCGGCAAGCGCGACCCGCTCGACCCGTTGCTGTGGCGTGCCGCCCGCGCCGGGGAACCGAGCTGGGACACCGAGCTGGGCCCGGGACGACCCGGCTGGCACATCGAGTGCAGCGTGATCGCCGGCGACAAGCTCGGCCTGCCGATCAGCGTGCAGGGCGGCGGGAGCGACCTCGTGTTCCCGCACCACGAGATGAGTGCCGGGCACGCCGCGGCGCTCGCGCACCAGCCGCTCGCGAACGCGTTCGTGCACACCGGGATGATCGCCTACCAGGGGTCGAAGATCTCGAAGTCGCTCGGGAACCTCGTCACCGTGCGCGGGCTCCTCGACGACGGTGCGGACCCGCGGGCGATCCGGCTCGCGCTGCTGTCGCACAAGTACTCGGACGACTGGGAGTGGTTCGACGGCGAGCTGTCGAGTGCCTCCACCCGTCTGGCGACGTGGGACGCGTGGTCCTCGGGTGAGCGACCCGGCCACGAGGACGACGCCGACGAGGCGATCGCCCGCATCCGGGCCCGCGTCGCCGACGACCTCGACACGCCCGGCGCCGTCGCGGCCGTCGACACCGCGATCGCGGCGGGGACGCGGGCGACCCCGGACCTCGTCGACCTCGTCGACGCGCTGCTCGGCATCCGGCTCGCCTGACCCCGGCGACGCGGGCGGTCGCTGCGCGGCCGCTCGTCGTCACCGACGGGGCACGACACGCCGCAGGCGTCACGTCGAGCGGGTGGAACCCGTCGGCGGAGTGCCACGAGCATGGCGGATCGTGCGCGCTCGCGAAGCCGGTTCGGCTGTGCGACCGGCACCGGGACGGACGGGAGGCGCGGTGCCGGCTGGCACCGCGCCTCCGTCCGTCCCGCGGTCGCGACTACTGCTGCGGAGGCTGCGGGGGCCGCCACGGCCCCTCGCCGCCGGCTGCGCCGCCGTCCTTGCCGTCCTTGCGCTCGCGCCGGCGGAGGTACTGCTCGAACTCCTGCGCGATCGCGTCGCCGGACGCCTCGGGGGAGTCCACCGTGTCACGCGCCTGCTCGAGCTGCCCGATGTAGCTCGCCATGTCCTCGTCGTCGGCGGCGAGGGCGTCGATGCCGTCCTCCCACTCGGTCGCCTCGTCGAGCAGGGTGCCGCGCGGCACCGTGACGTCGGCGAGCTCCTCGAGCTTGTCGAGCAGCGACAGGGTCGCCTTCGGGGACGGCGAGTTGTGCACGTAGTGCGGCACGGAGGCCCAGAGCGACAGGGTGGTGAGCCCGGCGGTGTCCATCGCGTCGGACAGCACGCCGAGGATCCCGGTCGGTCCCTCGTAGGTCGACCGGTCGACGTCGAACGCGGAGCGGACCCCGGCGTTCTCGCTCGACACGAAGACCGAGATCGGGCGGGTGTGCGGCACGTCGGCGAGCATCGCGCCGACGAACACGACCGCGTCGATGGAGTGGACGTCGGCCAGGTCGATGACCTCGCTGCAGAACGCACGCCAGGTGCGCGAGGGCTCCGGCCCGACGAGCACGAAGACGTCGCGTTCGGTCTCGGAGCCGGTCGCGCCGATCACCGGGCGACCCTCGGAGCCCGAGCCGGGGCCGTAGAGCACGATGCGGGGCCACTGGACGGCGCGCGAGCCGTCCTCGGCCGTCCCGACGTTCGGTCGGTTGAACTGGTAGTCGACGTACCGCTCACCGTCGATCTCGCGCAGCTCGTCGAGCTCCAGCGCGTCGACGATGCGGCGAGCGAGGCCGCTGGCCGCCTCGCCGGCGTCGTTCCAGCCCTCGAACGCGACGACGAGCAGCCGGCCGTCGCTGAAGGGGGAGTGCTGTGGCACGGAGGGGCCTCCTGGTGGTGGAGCGGGGCGCACGCGACACCGCGCGCGGCCGGACACGGTCGATCACCCAGGATAGGCCTCGGGTGACGTCGGCACCGCCCCGTCCGCCCGGAGCGGAACCGTCGCCCCGGTAGACTCGTCGCCCGTGACCGCCCAGCACCCCGAACGCGTCCTCCCCGCAGCCGTGCTGTGGGACATGGACGGCACGATCATCGACACCGAGCCGATCTGGCAGCAGTCCCAGGTCGAGCTGACCGGACGCCACGGCGCCGAGTGGACCCGCGAGGACGGCCTCTCCCTGGTCGGCAGCGGCCTCGAGCGCTCGGGGGAGATCCTCCGCGACCGGGGCGTCGACATGGAGGTCGAGGAGATCGTCCAGTGGATGACCGACTACGTGATGGAACGCCTGCAGGCCGGTGAGCTGCCGTGGCGGCCCGGTGCGCGCGAGCTCCTCGAGGAGCTGCACGACCGCGGCATCCCGACCGCGCTCGTCACGATGTCGCGCCGGAAGATGGCGCTCGTCGCCGCCGACGCGCTCGGTGCCAGCGGCTTCCGCGTGGTCGTCGCCGGTGACGACGTCGAGCGGCCGAAGCCGTACCCGGACGCCTACCTGTCCGCTGCGGCCCAGCTCGGCGTCGACCCCACCGCGTGCGTCGCGATCGAGGACTCGGCGACGGGCGTCGCCTCCGCCGTCGCGTCCGGCGCCGTGACGGTGGCCGTCGAGCACATCGTGCCGCTGTCCGAGATCGCGGGCGGCGACGTCCACCTGACGACCCTGGCCGACGTCGACGTCGACCGGCTCGTCGAGCTGACCACCCCGGCCCTCGCGGCCCGCACCGAGACGGCGACCCGATGACCGACGCACATCCCACCGACGGCACCGCCGCGCAGCCCACCGACGGCACCGCCGCACTGCCGCACACCGCGGGCGGTGCACCGCACACCCCGCCGCGCGGGCCGTTCCGCGCCGGCGACCGCGTGCAGCTGACCGGCCCGAAGGGCAAGCTCACGACGCTGTCGCTCGAGACGTCCGGCGAGTACCACACCCACCGCGGCGTGCTCCGGCACGACGACGTCATCGGCCAGCCGGACGGCTCCGTCATCCGGGCGAGCACGGGCGACGAGTACCTCGCGCTCCGTCCGCTGCTCAACGACTACGTCATGTCGATGCCGCGTGGTGCGGCCATCGTCTACCCGAAGGACGCGGCCCAGATCGTCGCGTTCGCCGACGTCTTCCCCGGTGCCCGCGTCGTCGAGGCCGGCGTCGGTTCCGGTGCCCTGTCGCTGTTCCTCCTCCGCGCGATCGGCCCGACCGGACGGCTGCAGTCCTTCGAGCGGCGCGAGGAGTTCGCCGCGATCGCCCGTGGCAACGTCGGGACCTTCCTGGGCGCGGTGCCCGACAACTGGTCGGTGACCGTCGGCGACCTCGTCGAGGAGCTCCCCGGTGCCACCGAGCCGCAGAGCGTCGACCGCGTGGTCCTCGACATGCTCGCCCCGTGGGAGTGCGTGGACGCCGCGGCCGACGCCCTCGTGCCGGGTGGCCTGATCGTCTGCTACGTCGCGACCGTCACGCAGCTCTCCCGCACCGCGGAGGCCCTGCGGGACACCGGGCGGTTCACCGACCCGCAGTCGAGCGAGACGCTCGTCCGCACCTGGCACGTCGAGGGCCTCGCCGTGCGGCCGGACCACCGGATGGTCGGCCACACCGGCTTCCTGGTGACCGCGCGACGCCTGGCTGACGGTGTCGTCCTGCCGAACCTGAAGCGTCGCGCAGGCAAGGCGGAGTTCTCCGACGAGGACGTCGAGGCGTGGACCCCCGGGGCCGTCGGGGAGCGGTCGGCGAGCGACAAGAAGCTGCGCAAGGTCGCCCGACAGGCAGCCGCCCAGGCGCGCCGTGTGGCCGAGGCCGAGGCCGGGACCGACGCGGGCGAGCCCGCCGACGGCGACCGCTAGGCTACGCATGCCCGTCCTGCACCGAACGGAAAGAGGGTCCGTGCGCACCATCCCCGCACTCCTGGTCACCATCGGCCTCGTCGCGTCGCTGACCGCGTGCGCGTCCAACGGTGCCGGCACGACGCCGTCCGCCTGCGCGGCCCCCGGTGCCGCGTCCCGCGCCGTGACGGCGACCGGCGCGTTCGGCAAGGAGCCGAAGGTCACGGTGCCGACCGGGCTCACCACGAAGGGCACGCAGGTCTCGGTCCTGCGCTCGGGTGACGGCCGGCAGATCGAGGACGGCACGCCCGCCCTCATCGAGTACACGCTCGTCGACGGCGCCACCGGCCAGGTCGCGCAGACCAGCGGCTACTCCGGACAGACCGCCCCGATCACCGCGGGCGCCGAGAACTACGGCCCGCTCGGCACCGCGCTCGAGTGCGCGCACGTGGGCGACCGGTTGGCCGTCGCGCTGCCGAAGAGCTCGCTGAGCGGCGGCGCGACCGCGAGCACCGGGTCGGCGGCGAAGTCCGAGGACGCGGTCGTCGCGGTGATCGACGTGCGGCGTGCGTTCGACGCCCGCGCCACCGGCACCCCGCAGCTCGCCGGTGACGGCATGCCCGCCGTGGTCCTCGCGCCCTCGGGTGCCCCCGGCATCACGATCCCGTCGTGGGACGCACCGAAGGACGACGCACTGCACCTGCTCCGCAAGGGGTCCGGTACCGCGCTCACCGCGAAGGACACCGCGGTCGTGAAGTACACGGCCGTCTCGTGGGCCGGCGGCACCGGCGACTCGTCCGTCGTCGGCTCCAGCTGGACCGACGGTTCCGGCGCGCAGACCATCCCGCTCGCCGAGGGCCAGGTCGTCGAGGGGGTCCGCAAGGCCGTGCTCGGACACCGCGTCGGCGACCAGGTCCTCGCGATCGTGCACCAGCAGGGCCAGGCCACCGCGTACGTCATCGACGTGCTCGGGAAGATGCCTGCCTGACCCTCCTCGACCGTCCACCGACCGCGGCGCGGGTGCACTCCGGTGCACCCGCGCTGTCGTAGGATCGGGCTCGTGCCACCGACCCGAGCTCCCCGCGTGCCCGCCGAGGAGCGGTTGTTCAGCCTCGTGCTCGCGTTGCTCTCGACGGAGTCGGGCCTGACCAAGGCGGAGATCCTGGCGAACGTCCAGGGGTACCGGCAGCGCTGGACGACCGGCGGCGACAACGCCTCGCTGGAGCGGCAGTTCGAGCGCGACAAGGACGACGTCCGCGAGCTCGGCATCCCGCTCGAGACGATCGAGACGCCCGGTGCCGCCGGCAACAACCAGACCCTGCGCTACCGCATCCCCAAGGGCGAGTACGACCTGCCGCTCGACGTCCGGTTCACGCCCGACGAGTCGGCGCTCCTCTCGCTCGCCGCGATGGCCTGGCGCGAGGGCGCACTGTCCACCGACTCGCGGCGCGCGCTGCTCAAGGTGCGCTCGGCCGGTTCCGACGGCAACGAGACCCCGACCGGGCCGGGCGCGACCGACATGGCCGCCTACGCACCGCGCCTCCGGGCGCGCGACGCCGCCTTCGAACCCCTCCGCTCGGCGCTCGACCGGGCTGCGGCGGTGCGCTTCGACTACATCACCCCGGGCGAGCACGAACCGCGACGCCGCGAGCTGGCGCCGCTGGCGCTGGTGCAGCACGGCGGACGGTGGATGCTCACGGCCCACGAGTTCTCCACCGGCGGGACGAAGAACTACCTGCTGTCCCGGATCGTCGGCCCCGTGTCCGCGTACGAGGCCGGTCGCCACGCGGCACCGGCCGGCGCGGGGGAGCGGGCACTGGCCGAACTCGACCGGATCTGGTCCGAGCGTTCCGCGCGCATCGCGGTCGTCCCCGGGTCGGACGCCGAGCAGCGACTGCAGCGACGGCGGGGCACCGAGGTCGACACCGACGGCGTGCTCGTCCTGCACCACGTCGACCCGCAGATCCTCGCGGAGGAACTGGCGGCGTTCGGCCCCGAGGTCCGTGTGCTCGAGCCCGCCGCGCTCCGTGACCAGGTCGTCGCACGGCTGCGCGCACTCGTCGCCGACCACGCACCCGACACCGCCGACCACGCACCCGACGCTCCCGACGCGGCGTCGGCGAGGACCGAGCGGACCGGAGGCGCCCGTGGCTGACCACCAACCCCTGCAGGCGCAGGACAAGCTCGCCTTCCTGCTCGTGCTGGTGCCGTACCTCATCGACCACGAGCGCGTCTCGGTGGCCGAGGCAGCGCGCCACTTCGGGGTGCCCGAGCAGCGGATCCGGCGCGCCGTCGAGCTCATCGCGGTGTCCGGCGTCCCCGGCGAGACGATGCAGTACCAGCACGGCGACCTGTTCGACATCGCCTGGGACGACTTCGAGCAGAACGACATGATCGTCCTCACGAACCTCGTGGCGATCGACGACGCGCCCCGGCTCTCCGCGCGCGAGGCCTCCGCGCTCATCGCGGGCCTGCAGTACCTGTCCGCCCTCCCCGAGGCCGCCGACCGCGACGCGATCCGGGCCCTCATGGCGAAGCTCTCGCGCGGAGCCGGCGGTGCGGCGTCGAACGTCGCCGTCGGCCAGGACCTGCACGACGCGGCGCTCTCGACGATCCGCAGCGCCGTCGCCGGTGGGCGCGGACTCGCGTTCGAGTACGCCGGGCCGCGCACCCGTGGCGGGACCCGGCAGGTCGACCCGCTCCGCGTCGAGTCGATCGACACCGACTGGTACCTGCGCGCCTGGGACCTCGACCGGCAGGCACTCCGCACCTTCCGGCTCGACCGCATGTCGAACGTGCGTGTCGACGAGCGTGCCGCCGAGAAGTCCATCGACGACGTCGTGATCCCGGACACGCTCTTCCAGCAGTCCGGCGGTGACGTCATCGTCACCGTCGAGCTCGACTGCTCCTCGCTGCCGCTGGTCGCCGACTACCTCGCCGACACCGCCGACGCCGAGGACGCCGACGGGCGCGTGCGCATCCGGCTCGCCGCGTCGAACGGGTTCGACGGCGTGGTGCGCCTCGTGGCCGGCCTGCCCGGTCGCGCGGTCGTGCTCGACCCGCCCGCCGCTCGCGCAGCGGTGCGCGACTTCGCCGCGGCGGCCCTCGCCGCCGAGTGACGCCGCCGGCGGCGTCGCGCCCCGCTGCGGACGCCGCACCCCGATACGACGGGGCGCGACGCCGGTGCCGGGGCGCGAAGCGTCCCGAGCTGCGCCGTCGTCGGACGGGAGGCGCGGTGTCGGCCCGCCCCGCGCCTCCAGTCCGGACACGGGCTGTGCGTCCGTCACCCGCGGCGAGTCTGTCGGTGCCGGTCCCGTAGGATCGGTCCATGGCTTCGACGACCGCGGGCGGGCGAGCGAAGCGGCCCGGTCGTCCGCAGAAGGACACCGACGGTCGCATGTCGCTCGGGCAGCACCTCATCGAGCTGCGCAACCGTCTGTTCAAGGCCGTCCTCGCCGTCGCCGTCTGCGCGATCGGCGGGTGGTTCCTCACGCCGTTCGTGCTCGACGCGCTGCGGCAGCCCGTGTCGCAGCTGGCCGAGGTCGGCGGGCACACGGCCGAGCTGAACTTCCCGATGATCACCGGGGCGTTCGACCTCCGGCTGCAGATCGCGATCACGATCGGCGTGGTCATCTCGAGCCCGGTCTGGTTGTACCAGGTGTGGGCCTTCATCGTGCCGGCCCTCGTCCGGCGCGAGAAGCAGTACGTGTTCGGGTTCCTCGGGACGGCGATCCCGCTGTTCTTCGCCGGCTGCTGGTTCGGCTGGTACGTCCTGCCGCACATCGTCGGGATCCTCGGCAGCTTCGTGTCGACGCAGGACACCTCCATCGTCGACGCGAAGGCGTACTACGACTTCGTCATCAAGCTCATCGTGGCGGTCGGCATCGCGTTCGTCCTGCCGGTGTTCCTGGTGCTGCTCAACTTCGTGGGGGTGCTGTCGGCGAGCTCGATCATCCGGTCGTGGCGCGTGGCGATCGTCTGCATCCTGGTCTTCTGCGCGATCGTGACCCCGTCCGCCGACGTCATCTCGATGTTCCTGCTGGCGATCCCGATGACGGTGCTCTACCTGGCGGCCTGCGGCATCACCTGGTTCCACGACCGCCGGCTCGCGAAGCAGCAGGCGAAGCTCGACGAGGAGTACGGACTCTGATGACGACCGGCCTCAGCCCCGCCGAACGGTTCCAGGCGGCGAAGGTCCGGAACCGCTCGCGCAACCTCGAGCTGTTCCGCACCGACCTGCGCTTCGACCTCGACCCGTTCCAGATCGCGGCGTGCGACGCGCTCGACCAGGGGCGGAGCGTCCTGGTCGCGGCGCCGACGGGTGCCGGCAAGACCATCGTCGCCGAGTTCGCGATCTGGCTCGCGATGCGGCAGCCGACCGCCAAGGTCTTCTACACGACGCCGATGAAGGCACTGAGCAACCAGAAGTACGCCGAGCTCGTCGCCGAGTACGGCGAGTCCGAGGTCGGGCTCCTCACCGGCGACACGAACGTGAACCCACGTGCCCGCGTCGTCGTGATGACGACCGAGGTGCTCCGCAACATGATCTACGCGGACTCCGACCTGCTCGACGACCTGGCGTGGGTCGTCCTCGACGAGGTGCACTACCTCGCCGACCGCTTCCGCGGTGCCGTGTGGGAAGAGGTGATCCTGCACCTGCCGACCGAGGTCCGGCTCGTCTCGCTCAGCGCGACGGTGTCGAACGCCGAGGAGTTCGGCGACTGGCTGCAGACCGTCCGCGGCGACACGGACGTCATCGTGTCCGAGGACCGTCCGGTGCCCCTCGAGCAGCACGTCCTCGTCGGCAACAAGATGGTCGACCTGTTCGACTCCAGCGGAGCGGCGGCGACGAACCGTGTCAACCCGGAGCTGCTGCGGCTCGTCGGTGGCGGCGCCCGGAGCGAACGGAACGGCGGTGGCCACCGCGGCCGTCGTGGTCGCGGCGGGTACCCGGAGCGCCGGGGACCGCGCACCGAGAAGATGTACCGCGAGCAGATCGCGAAGGTGCTCGACGAGCGCATGCTCCTGCCCGCGATCTTCTTCGTGTTCAGCCGGAACGGCTGCGACCAGGGCGTGCGCCAGGTCCTCCGGTCCGGGATCTCCCTGACCACGGCCGACGAGCGCAACGAGATCCGCGAGACCGCCGAGTACCACTGCCGCACCCTGCTCGACGAGGACCTCGCCGTCCTCGGGTACTGGGAGTGGCTCGAGGGCCTCGAGCGCGGCGTCGCCGCCCACCACGCGGGGCTCCTGCCGGCGTTCAAGGAGGTCGTCGAGGACCTCTTCCGGCGCAAGCTCCTCAAGGTCGTCTTCGCGACGGAGACCCTGGCGCTCGGCGTGAACATGCCGGCGCGCACGGTCGTGCTCGAGAAGCTCGAGAAGTTCAACGGCGAGGCCCGGGTCCCGATCACGCCGGGGGAGTACACGCAGCTCACCGGTCGCGCCGGCCGCCGTGGCATCGACGTCGAGGGGCACTCGGTCATCCAGTGGTCCGACGGACTCGACCCGCAGGCCGTCGCCTCGCTCGCGAGCCGTCGGACGTACCCGCTCAACTCGTCGTTCAAGCCGACCTACAACATGGCCGTGAACCTCATCGAGCAGTTCGGCCGCCAGCACACGCGCGAAGTCCTCGAGACCTCGTTCGCGCAGTTCCAGGCCGACCGGTCGGTCGTCGACCTTGCCCGCAAGGTCCGCTCGCAGCAGGAGTCGCTCGACGGGTACCAGCGTGCCATGGAGTGCCACCTCGGCGACTTCACCGAGTACGCCGCCCTGCGCCGTCGGCTCTCCGACCTCGAACGGACCAACGTGCCGGGTGGTCGCGAGGCCTCGCACGGTGCCCGGCAGGAGCGCCAGGCCGCGATCACCGACGTCCGTCGGCAGATGCAGCGGCACCCCTGCCACGCCTGCCCCGACCGCGAGGCACACGCCCGCTGGGCCGAGCGCTGGTACAAGCTCAAGCGCGGCCACGACAAGCTCGTGCAGCAGATCCGGTCGCGCACCGGCGCGGTCGCGACGACGTTCGACCGCGTCACCGACGTGCTCCTGCAGCTCGGCTACCTGGTCCTGACGGGCGACGACGAGGCCACGGTCGCCGCCGGTGGTCGTCGGCTGCAGCGGATCTACGGGGAGCGCGACCTGCTCGTCGCGGAGTGCCTGGAGGCCGGGGTCTGGAAGGAGCTCACCCCCGCGCAGCTCGCCGCGATGGCCGCCACGATCGTGTACCAGCCCCGCCGTGAGGACGCGCCCGGTACCGAGCACGCACTTCCGCGCGGTGCCTTCCGTCCGGCGCTCGACGAGACCCTGACCATATGGTCGCGGCTCGACGACATCGAGCGCGACGCCCGTCTCGCGGGGTCGCAGCCGCCCACGCCGGCGATGTCCGTGGGCGTGTTCCGCTGGGCGTCCGGCTCGGCGCTCGACGACGTGCTCCGCACGCTCGACATGCCCGCCGGCGACTTCGTGCGCTGGTCGAAGCAGGTCATCGACCTGCTCGACCAGATCCGCAACGCCGGTGACGACGAACTCGCCCAGACCGCCCGACGGGCGACGGACGCGGTGCGCCGCGGCATCGTCGCCTACGCGACGGTCTGACGGGAGGGACGGTGGCGGTCCTCGAGGCGGCGGTGCGTCCGCAGTCCGGCCGGCTCGGAACGGCGCGGACGTCCGAGTTCGCCGCGCTGCCCCTGCGGACCGCGTTCCCGCTCGCCGTCGTCGGCGGCCTGCTCTTCGCCCTGTCGTTCCCCTCGCCGGGCTGGTGGTTCCTGGCCTACCCCGCGATGGCGTGCATGCTCCTCGCCGCGATGGGGCAGCGTACCCGGCGTGCTGCATGGCTCGGCTACGTCGCCGGTGCGGCCTTCTGGCTCCCGGCGATCTCCTGGGCGGGCCGGTACCTCGGCCCGGTCCCGTGGCTCGCGCTCGCGCTCTTCGAGGCCGCGTACTTCGCCCTCGGCAGCGTGGCCGTCGCCCTCGCCTACCGCTGGGCCGCCCGCGTGCTGCCGTCGGCCGCCTGGCGGGTGTGGGGCCTGCCGGCCGTCGTCGCCGGGCTCTGGACCGGCCGCGAGTGGTTCTCCGGCAGCTGGCCGTACGAGGGGTTCGCCTGGGGCCGTGTCGGTCTGTCCCAGTCGCAGGGACCCTTCACGCACCTCGCCGCGTACGTGGGCGTGCTCGGCGTGACGTTCGTCGTCGTGTACTGCGTGGCGGTCGTGGTGTCGCTCGCGCTGGTCGTCCCGCACGCACCCGGTGCGGTGCTGCGGACGCCGGTGCGCGTCGCGACCGCCGGTCTGCTCGTCGCCGCGGTGCTCGCCGTCCCTGCCTGGCCGACCCGGACCGACGGCAGCATCCGCATCGAGGCGGTCCAGGGCAACGGCCCGGCCGGGTACTTCGACCGGGCACAGCCGGGCGAGGTCCTCGCCGCACAGGTCGCCGCGACCGACATCGAGGCTCGGGGCGTGGACCTGGTGGTCTGGCCGGAGGCCTCGGCCGAGTACGACCCGCGGGCCGAGCCGGTGATCGCCGGTGCACTCGAGTCGGTGGTCGACACCGTCGGGGCGCCGATCGTCGCGGGGGCGATCACGCAGACGGCCTCGGGCGTGCTGCACAACACCTCGTTCGTCTGGACGGCGGACGGGTGGCAGTCCTCCTACGACAAGAAGCGCCCGGTGCCCTTCGGCGAGTACGTGCCGGACCGTTGGTTCTTCTCGAAGCTCGCGCCCTCGCTCATCGGGCTGCTGCAGCGCGACTACACCCCGGGGACGAAGCCGAACGTGCTCGACGTCGCGGGCATCCGCGCCGGCATCGCGGTGTGCTTCGACATCGTCGACGACGGACTCACCGCAGACATGGCGCGCGGCGGAGCCCAGGTCATCCTCGCCCAGACGAACAACGCCGACTTCTCGGGTACCGACGAGAACCTGCAGCAGCTCGAGATCGCCCGGCTCCGCGCGGTGGAGACGGGCCGGTCACTGGTCAACATCTCGACGGTCGGCGCATCGCAGGTCATCGACCCGACGGGCCGGACGATCGACCGGATCCCGGCCTACACGGCGACCTCGATGATCACCGACGTGCCGCTCGGGACGGGGACGACCCCGGCGACCGTGGCGTCCGGCGCGGTCACGCTCCTGGTCTCCCTCGGCGCACTCCTCGCGCTGCTCGCGTGCGCCCCGTGGGGACGTCGCTCGACCCGCTCGGAACGCCGCGCTTCCTGAACACCGCCACTGCCCACTGGGAACGCTCTGTGAATGCGCCCCATCGGGATTCAACCCGCGTGGGAGGGTGTTGAAGACGGCAGACGAGCGAGAGGAGCACACACATGGCTGATCGGAGTCTCCGCGGGATGCGGCTCGGGAGCCAGAGTCTCCAGAGCGAGGAGGGCGTCGAGCTCTCCGACCGGAAGCGCGCGGTCTACCAGACCGAGTCGGGAGAGACGTTCGACATCGTCTTCTCCGCCGACGCGGACGTACCGCAGACGTGGTCCGAACCCCGGACCGGGCGCGAAGGACGACTGCTGGGCGACGACGGGATCCCCGTCGAGGTCGCTGCTGAGGACGTCAAGGCACCGAGGACCCACTGGGACATGCTGCTCGAGCGGCGGTCGCGTGAGGAACTCGAGGAGCTGCTGCAGGAACGACTGCAGTTCCTCCGCGCACGTCGCGGCGCCTAGGAACCCACACCCTGACACGACGACGCCCGCCCCGGTCATCCGGGGCGGGCGTCGTCGTGTCAGCGGTGCGCGTCAGCGGTGCGTGTCAGCGTCGGCCGGAACCGTCACTGAACCGGTGCCCCGAGGCGTCGTCGGGCGCCGGCGGTGTCGGCCCGACCTGCTGGTCCGTCGCGTCGTCCGCGGCGGCGAGGTGCTCGTCGACGCTGCGGTCCGACTCCGCGAGCCGCTGGTCGAGCTCGGACTCGGGCACGATGTCCGCCGCCGTCGCGTCGGCACGCGGTGCGGAGGCGGTCGCTGCGTCGGCCGTCGCGGTGTTCGTCAGGCTCTCGTTCGCGAGCTTCGAGATGCGGGACAGGAAGTCCGTGCCGCCACCCGCGCCCGCGACCGGTCCGCTGCCGCTGCGGCCCGCGGTGAAGCCCTTCGCGATGCCGGACAGCGCCTCGGTGAACTCGCTCGGGATCATCCAGAGCTTGTTCGCGCTGCCCTCGGCGATCTTCGGCAGCGTCTGCAGGTACTGGTACGACAGGAGCTTCTCGTCCGGGTCACCGGTGTGGATCGCCTCGAAGACGGTCGCGATCGCCTGCGCCTCGCCCTCGGCGCGGAGCACCTGCGCCTTGGCGTCACCCTCGGCCGCGAGGATGGCGGCCTGACGCTGCCCCTCGGCCTCGAGGATCTGGGACTGCTTGGTGCCCTCGGCCTGCAGGATCGCAGCACGACGGCTGCGCTCGGCGCGGAGCTGCTGCTCCATGGCGTCCTGGATGGACACGGGCGGCTCGATGGCCTTGAGCTCGACCCGGCCGACGCGGATGCCCCACTTGCCGGTCGCCTCGTCGAGGACGACGCGGAGCTGCCCGTTGATGTTGTCGCGGCTGGTCAGGGCCTCCTCGAGGTTCAGGCCACCGACGACGTTGCGGAGCGTGGTCGTCGTGAGCTGTTCGACCGCCCCGAGGTAGTTCGCGATCTCGTACGTCGCCGCACGGGCGTCGGTCACCTGGAAGTAGACGACCGTGTCGATCGAGACCACCAGGTTGTCCTCGGTGATCACCGGCTGCGGCGGGAACGACACGACCTGCTCGCGCATGTCGAGGAGCGGCCGGAGGCGGTCGATGAACGGCACGAGGATGTTCAGACCCGGGGCGAGGGTCTTGTGGTACTTGCCCAGTCGCTCGACGACACCCGCGGTCGCCTGCGGCACGATGCGGATCGCGCGGGACAGGACGACGATCACGAAGATCACGACGACGAGGACGAGGACGAGCAGAGCGATCGTCCCGGCTGAGATGGTCACGAGGTGGCCCTTTCTCCGAGGCGGACGACCGCGGTCGACCCCTCGATCGACTCGACGACCACGGGGGTGCCGAGCGGCGGTGTGCGGACGGTGGAGTCGGGTGCGAGCCTGGCGCTCCAGGTCTCGCCGTTCGCGAGCCGGACCTGGCCGGGCGACGACGGGGTGAACGCCACCGCGACGGTGCCGGGCAGGCCGATGAGGCCCTCGACGTTGGTCCGGTGCGGGTCGGCACCGCGCCCGAGCGCCACGAGCAGTCGCGGGCGCACCAGCGAGAGCAGCAGGAGCGCGACGCCGGCGGCGACGATGGCGGACAGCCACCACGGCGCGCCGACCAGGGCTGCGATGAGCCCACCGGCGGCGCCGGCCGCGAGCATGATGAAGATGAAGTCGAGGGTGAAGATCTCGACCACCCCGAGCAGCAGTGTCAGTCCGATCCAGACGACCGTCTGGATCCAGTCGATGTTCACGCGATCTCCCTCCCTCGGTCGCGCGCTCCGGCGTGCAGCGTCGCGACGGCCGGTCTTCCTGCCTCCAACCTACCGGTCCCCACCGACCGCGCGCCGGGTGGCAGCGCCGTGACCCGGAGCGGTTGGTAGGCTCGTCGGCGGCCGACCGGCCGGACGACGACCAGGAGAACACTGTGACGAACCCCCTCGCCCCCGGATCCCTCGCCGACAAGCGCGCCCTCGTCACGGGGTCGTCACGCGGCATCGGTGCCGACACCGTCGGCTACCTGGCCGAGGCCGGCGCGAAGGTCGTCGTGAACTACCGCAACAAGGCGCGACGTGCCGAGCAGATCGTCGAGAAGGTCGTCGGCGACGGCGGCTCCGCGCTGGCCGTCGCGGCCGACCTGACGGACCACGACTCGGTGCAGGCGATGGTCGACACCGTCGTCGCCGAGTGGGGCGGCATCGACCTGCTCGTGCTCAACGCCTCGGGCGGCATGGAGTCCGGCGCCGGCGAGGACTACGCGCTCCGCCTGAACCGCGACGCCCAGGTCGACATGCTGCAGACCGCCGTGCCGCACATGCCCGCCGGGTCGCGCGTCGTCTTCGTGACGAGCCACCAGGCCCACTTCGTGGAGACAGCGGAGACGATGGACGAGTACGTCCCCGTCGCGAAGAGCAAGCGCGCCGGGGAGCTGGCCCTGCGCGAGCTGATCCCGCAGCTCGAGGTCGCGGGCATCGAGTTCGTCGTCGTCTCGGGCGACATGATCGAGGGCACCATCACCGCGACGCTGCTCAACCGCCTCAACCCCGGCGCCATCGAAGGCCGCCGGCAGGAGGTCGGACGGCTCTACAGCGTTTCCGAGTTCGCGGCGGAGATCGCCCTCGCCGCGGTGGAGCCGATCCCCGCCGACCACACGAAGCTCGTCGGCGACGTGAGCGGCTTCACGCAGTAACGTCGTCCGGGTGACCGCGCAGCCTGGCCTCCGTCGTTCGTCCCGGATCATCCTGCTCGACCCCGACGGCCGCGTGTTCCTCATGGACACCCGGTCGCCGTCGTCGGACGGCTCCCACCGGTGGATCACCCCGGGTGGCGGGGTGGACCCGGGGGAGTCCCACCGCGACGCCGCCGTGCGGGAGCTGCACGAGGAGACCGGCATCGTGGTCGACGACCCCGGCGAGTCCGTCTGGTCGTGGGACTTCACGGTGACCTGGGACCTCGCCGACCACGACCGCGGGCACAGCGAGTTCTACGTGGTGCGGACCCCCGGGTTCACCCTGTCGGACGCGGGCTGGACCGAGGACGAGCAGGTCGACATCCTGGCGGCGCGCTGGTGGACCGCCGACGAGCTCGACGCCACGGACGAGCCGTTCGAGCCGGCGGAACTGCCCGCCCTCGTGCGACTCCACAGCCGCGGCTGAGGGGCTCCCGGCGACCCGGGGCCGTCGCTACAGTCGTCGCATGGACCCGAGGGACGACCACGCTGCTGACCGGCACGACCGGATCCGCGTCCGCGGTGCACGCGAGAACACGCTGCGCGACGTCGACGTCGACCTGCCGAAGCGGCGCCTGACGGTCTTCACCGGGGTCTCCGGTTCGGGCAAGAGCTCGCTCGTCTTCGCGACCATCGCCGCCGAGTCCCAGCGGATGATCAACGAGACCTACAGCGCGTTCGTGCAGGGCTTCATGCCGGCGCTCGCGCGTCCGGACGTCGACCTGCTCGACGGGCTCACCACCGCGATCGTGGTCGACCAGCGGCGCATCGGCTCCGACCCGCGTTCGACCGTGGGCACCGTCACCGACGCCGCCGCCCTCCTGCGCCTGCTGTTCAGTCGGCTCGGGACGCCGCACATCGGCGGCCCGAACGCCTTCTCCTTCAACCTCGCGACCGTCACGGCGGGTGGCGCGATCACCGTGCAGAAGGGCAAGGACGCCACGGCCGAGCAGGTGTCGTTCTCACGGCTCGGCGGGATGTGCGCCGAGTGCGAGGGGCGCGGGAGCGTCTCGGACATCGACCTCGCCCAGCTCTTCGACGACACCAAGAGCCTGCGCGAGGGCGCGGTGACGATCCCGGGGTGGGGGACCG
>Ga0308156_1000842_pt1 | contig 46807 bp, 41 predicted proteins | sample PhyAR2_FD_201041 | JGI IMG/M metagenome (GOLD analysis project Ga0308156, IMG submission 201041) | Phyllosphere microbial communities from UC Gill Tract Community Farm, Albany, California, United States - DLSL A.R2 | ecosystem: Host-associated > Plants > Phyllosphere > Unclassified | place: USA... | reverse complement strand
CCGCTCAGCGCCACGCTGGCGGTGAACCAGAAAATTACCGGTCGCGATTCTGACAAAGATGTCCGCCACATCGAAATCGATCTTGGTGAGTCAGGTCTGCGCTACCAGCCCGGCGATGCGCTGGGTGTCTGGTATGAAAACGATAGCGCCCTGGTCAGCGAACTGCTGGAACTGGTCTGGCTGAAAGGGGACGAGCCGGTTGAGGTACAGGGCGCGACCCTGCCGCTGGCCGAAGCGCTGCAAAAACATTTTGAGCTGACGGTTAATACGGCGCAGATCGTCGCGCAGTATGCCCAGCTGTCGCGTGATGCCGAGCTGCTGGCGCTGGTCGATGATAAAGCCCGGCTGCAACAGTATGCGCAGCGCTATCCGATTGTTGACATGATCCGGCTGGCGCCGGCGGAGCTGAGTGCAGCCCAGCTGACCTCACTACTGCGTCCCCTGACGCCGCGGCTCTACTCTATCGCTTCTTCACAGGCGGAAACCGATACTGAAGTGCATATCACCGTCGGTGCAGTACGCTTTGATATTGAAGGTCGCCAGCGCGGCGGCGGCGCCTCAACCTGGCTGGCCGATCGGGTCGAAGAAGAGGGCGAAGTGCGGGTGTTTATCGAGCACAACGATAATTTCCGCCTGCCCGCTAACCCGGACGCACCGGTGATCATGATTGGACCAGGCACCGGCATCGCGCCGTTCCGCGCCTTTATGCAGCAGCGCGAAAACGACGGTGCCAGCGGCAAAAACTGGCTGTTCTTTGGCAATCCACACTTCACCGATGATTTCCTCTATCAGGTGGAGTGGCAGAAATATGTGAAAGAGGGTCTGCTGACCCGAATCGATCTGGCCTGGTCACGCGATCAGGCAGAGAAGGTGTACGTACAGGATAAGATCCGCGCCAACGGAGCGGAAGTGTGGCGCTGGATGCAGGAAGGCGCGCACCTTTACGTCTGCGGCGATGCGAATCGCATGGCGAAGGACGTTGAGCAGGCATTACTGGATGTGGTGGTCGAGCACGGCGGAATGGATCGTGAAGCGGCCGACGAATTTTTAAGTGAGCTGCGCATTGAGCGCCGTTATCAGCGAGACGTTTACTAATGAGCGAAAAACACCCTGGACCGCTGGTTGTAGAAGGCAAATTAGCCGACGCTGAGCGCCTGAAGAAGCAGAGTAACTATCTGCGCGGCACCATTCGTGAAGATCTCGAAGAGGGCCTGACCGGCGGCTTTACCGGCGACAACTTCCTGCTGATCCGTTTTCACGGTATGTACCAGCAGGACGACCGCGATATTCGTGCCGAGCGTGCTGAGCAGAAGCTTGAGCCGCGTCATGCGATGATGCTGCGCTGCCGTCTGCCGGGCGGGATTATTACCCCAACGCAGTGGCTGGCGATTGACAAGTTTGCCAGCGAGAAGACCCTGTATGGCAGCATCCGTCTGACCAACCGTCAGACCTTCCAGTTTCACGGCATTCTGAAAAAGAACGTTAAACCGACTCACCAGATGCTGCATGAAGTCGGACTGGATGCGCTGGCAACCGCCAACGATGTTAACCGCAACGTGCTTTGCACCTCTAACCCGGTGGAGTCGGAACTGCATCAGGAAGCGTATGAGTGGGCGAAAAAACTCTCTGAGCACCTGCTGCCGCGGACCCGTGCCTACGCTGAGATCTGGTGGGATCAGGAGAAAGTCGCTACCACCGATGAAGAACCGATCCTCGGTGAGACCTATCTGCCGCGTAAATTTAAAACTACCGTGGTGATCCCACCGCATAACGATGTGGATCTGCACGCCAACGATCTTAACTTCATCGCCGTGGCCGAGAAGGGCAAGCTGGTGGGCTTCAACCTGCTGGTCGGTGGTGGACTGTCGATTGAGCACGGTAACAAAGCCACTTACGCCCGTACCGCCAGCGAGTTTGGTTATTTCCCGCTGGAGAAGATCCTTGATGTGGCCGAAGCGGTGGTGACCACCCAGCGCGACTGGGGTAACCGCACCGATCGTAAGAATGCCAAAACCAAATACACCCTGGAACGCGTCGGCGTTGATACTTTCAAAGCGGAAGTGGAGAAGCGGGCTGGCGTCACCTTTGAACCGATTCGTCCATACGAATTCACTACCCGTGGCGATCGGATTGGCTGGATTAAAGGCATCGACAATAAATGGCACCTGACGCTGTTTATTGAGAATGGTCGTCTGCTGGACTATCCCGACCGTCCGCTGAAAAGCGGTGTGGCCGAGATTGCCAAAATCCACCAGGGCGATTTCCGCCTGACGGCCAACCAGAACCTGATTGTGGCGGGCGTGCCGGAAAGCGAGAAAGCGAAGATTGAAGCGATTGCCCGTGCGCATGGGCTGATGGAAAACGTCTCGGCGCAACGTGAGAACTCAATGGCCTGCGTCGCGTTCCCGACCTGTCCGCTGGCGATGGCTGAAGCTGAACGCTTCCTGCCTGCCTTCGTGACCAAAGTCGAAGCGATCATGCACGGTCACGGCGTGGGTGATGAGCACATAGTGTTACGCGTTACCGGTTGTCCCAACGGCTGCGGCCGTGCCATGCTGGCTGAACTCGGTCTGGTTGGCAAAGCGCCAGGCCGCTACAACCTGCATATCGGCGGCAATCGCATCGGCACACGCATTCCGCGGATGTACCGTGAAAACATTAACGAAAACGAAATTCTCGCCACCATTGATGAACTGGTGGGACGCTGGGCCAAAGAGCGCCATGCCGCTGAAGGCTTTGGTGACTTCGTGATCCGCGCGGGCATCGTTGCGCCTGTGCTGGACCCGGCGCGCGATTTCTGGGAGGAGGCAAAATGAGTCAGATTGACCTCGCAGCACTGAATGAAATGTCCAAAGTCCAGCGCGCGATGGCGCTGGCGGCCACCAATGCGCAGCTGGAGAAGTCGTCTGCTGAAGCGCGTGTGAGCTGGGCGCTGGAGAATCTGCCGGGCGCCTATGTGCTCTCCTCCAGCTTCGGCATTCAGGCGGCGGTGTCACTGCATATGGTGACGCGTCAGCAGCCCGATATCCCGGTGATCCTCACCGATACCGGCTACCTGTTCCCGGAAACCTATCGCTTTATTGATGAGCTGGCAGACCAGCTCAATCTTAACCTCAAGGTGTTCCGTGCTGAGACCTCACCGGCCTGGCAGGAAGCGCGCTACGGCAAGCTGTGGGAGCAGGGCGTTGAGGGAATTGAGAAGTACAACGACATCAATAAAGTGGAACCGATGAATCGCGCACTGGAAACGCTCGGTGCGCAGACCTGGTTTGCTGGCCTGCGTCGCGATCAGTCCGGCAGCCGGGCCAATCTGCCGGTGCTCGGCGTGCAGCGCGGGGTGTTTAAGCTGCTGCCGATCATCGACTGGGATAACCGCCAGATTCATCAGTATCTGCAGCAGCACAATCTGAAATACCATCCGCTGTGGGATCAAGGCTATCTGTCGGTCGGCGATACCCACACTACCCGCAAATGGGAGCCCGGGATGGCAGAAGAAGAGACGCGCTTTTTCGGCCTCAAGCGCGAGTGCGGTCTGCACGAAGGGTAACGGTTTTGTGTCCGGCTTCTCTGCGGTTATGCCGCCAGAGAAGCCGGTTGTTTACAGACCTTTCAGGCCCGCAAACTCGGTCGCCGCCCGCGTAACGTTCACGCGGGTCACCGTGTAGTGCGCCACCGCAACAAACGGATCTTCCGCCAGCAGCGCATCCAGCTGCTCGCGCGGCATCTCTTTCAGCAGCAGTAACCCGCCGGTCCGCGGATCTTTACGTCCCGCTGCGATCACTGCTCCAGCATCAAAATAGCGATCCAGCCATGCAATATGCGCTGCCAGCAACGCTTCTACTTCTTCCATCGGACGAAAATAATCGAGAGACACGACGTACATAATCGTTCCTTAGACTTTAGGGTTAGTGAGCTCACTCAGCAGCGGCAGCAAAACGTTAACGCTGTCGCGGGTGCGGACGGTAATCCGGCCGGGCAGCCAGCGGTCGAGGTAACTGAGGTTATCCCGATCGGTCTGATGTCGGGTGGTACCCTCAGGAAAATGGCTGCTGCGATGACGCTGCTGCGCCCCGTCCTGGTTGCCCAGCGTCCAGTTGCTGGCCGTCACGTCAAGCAGCGGAAAGCCCGCTTTATCAAAGGCGTTCAGGCCGTCGGCATCCTTGCGGTTTAACTGATGACTGGCGGCAGAAATGCCGTGCTGGCGCGCCAGTAGTAGGGCGCGTTCGCTGGTCTGCTTGCGTACCGCTCGTGGCGTATTCATTCCGCTATTGAAATAGAGGTGATCGCCGGTAATCAGGCTGTTGAGATCGATCACCAGCAGGGTGTTCTTCTTCTCTCTGGCGCTCATCCGTTCAACGTAATCGTCCATACCGTGCATCTCCGCCTCACCGGCACTGAGCGCCACGAAGCGCACGCCGTAGTGCAGTGGTCGCTGACTGAGCTGTTGCGCCAGTTCCAGCATCACGCCGAGGCCTGAGGCGTTATCATCTACCCCCTGCAGGCGAAGGCCGCCGAGGTTCTGGTTAGTCTGACTGCTGTTGTGCGGCGTCCAGGTATCCAGATGCGCGACGATCAGAATCTCCTGCGGTTCACTGCCGGCGCGGGCCGCAATCACCGAGGTCGCCGTCAGCTTACGCCAGCGTAACTTGCCGTCGTTTTCCTGCCAGTTATAGCCGGTGTTGAACTGCCGGGTATTGGTCTTGAAACCGAGTGCGGTAAATTGCTGTTGCAGATAGTCGGCCGCCATCAGTTCGGCTGGACTGCCGGTCATCCGGCCAGGGAACCAGGTGGCGATGTGGCGAACCTGCTGTTCGGCAAAGTGGCCGGGCTGGCTGGCAAGTGCCAGCGGGGAAATTAGCGCGCCAATTAAAACCGCCGCCGCCCTCAATCGGAGGGAAGAAAACATAGTGCATCCTTTTTCATTTTTCAGATACCGGTCCGGCATGCTGCGCCGGGCACGTCATGCCGGGCGCTATTATAGCCTTTTTGCTGCGGTGCACTATCGGCAGAATCAGGCCGGCTGGCGTAGCGAACGGCGCTTCGGCTGGCCATTGTCTGTTTTTGATGAAGGACAGCCGGTTTTTTGCGGCTTCCGCCAGCTGATAATCTGTGAGCACGGTCACGGATAACCCATTAATTATCCGTCGTTAAGATCAAATTGTTCTGTGCTTAGCGGGGCCGTTATTCCATTCGGTAACTACTCATTCCAATTCGTAATTTCATCTGGATAAACTCAGGGACGTATAGTCGCGTTAACGCAAAGTTACAACACTAAGGTTAACGTGGACTATCTGCCCCTTTTTGCCGATCTCTCTGGCCGCCCGGTTCTGGTTGTCGGCGGTGGAGATATCGCAGCGCGAAAAATTGAACTGCTGCGTCGTGCGCGTGCGCGCGTGCAGATTGCCGCGCGCGAACTCTGCCCTGAACTGCAGGCGCTGCTCGAGACGCAGCAGCTGGAGTGGCTGGCGACCGCGTTTGATCCTGCCCAGCTCGACGGCGTCTTCCTGGTGATCGCCGCCACCGATGACAATGCCCTCAACGCGGCGGTCTTCGAGGCTGCCAACGCGCGCCAGAAGCTGGTGAACGTGGTGGACGATCAACCGAAATGCAGCTTTATCTTCCCCTCGATTGTTGACCGCTCACCGCTGGTGGTAGCGATCTCCTCCAGCGGCACTGCGCCGGTGCTGGCGCGTATGCTGCGTGAAAAACTGGAGACGCTACTGCCCGCTAACCTCGGCCAGATGGCTGAGGTGGCCGGACAGTGGCGTGACAAAGTTAAACAGCGTTTTCACCGCATGTCTGATCGCCGCCGTTTCTGGGAGCGGGCATTCAACGGCCTGTTTGCCAGCCAGATGTCGGCTGGCAATGTGGATGAGGCGAAACGCACGCTGGACCGTGAGCTGCTCGATGAACCAGGCCGACAGGGTGAAATTATTCTGGTGGGGGCCGGTCCGGGCGACAGCGGTCTGCTGACGCTGCGCGGCCTGCAGGTGATGCAACTGGCCGATGTGGTGCTGTATGACCATCTGGTCAGTGACGAGGTGCTGGAGCTGGTTCGCCGCGATGCCGATCGCATCTGCGTCGGTAAACGGGCGGGTGCGCATTCGGTGCCGCAGGAAGAGACCAATCAGATGCTGGTTAAGCTGGCGCTGCAGGGCAAGCGGGTTGTGCGCCTCAAGGGTGGCGATCCGTTTATCTTTGGCCGCGGCGGCGAAGAGCTGCAGGCGGCACAGCAGGCTGGCATTCCGTTCCAGGTGGTGCCGGGCGTCACCGCCGCCGCCGGAGCCACCGCTTACGCCGGTATTCCGCTGACTCACCGCGATTACGCGCAGAGCGTGATGTTTATTACCGGTCATTGTCGTCCGGATGGTGACGACATTGACTGGCCGTCGCTGGCGCGTGCGCGTCAGACGCTGGCGATCTATATGGGCACGGTGAAGGCGGCGCTGATTAGCGAAGCGCTGATTCAGCACGGCCGCGCGCCGTCGACGCCGGTGGCGGTGATCAGCCGCGGCACCCGTCAGGATCAACAGGTAGTGACCGGTACCTTAGAACAACTCGAGGCGCTGGCCGCCTCGGCACCCACTCCGGCACTGCTGGTGATCGGAGAAGTGGTCAATTTGCACGGGCAACTCGCCTGGTTTCAACATTCGGCACAGCAGGGGGCTCGCGAGTCCGCCGTTGTCAATCTGGCTTGAGGGAAAATCATGGACCAAAAACGACTCACTCATCTGCGTCAGCTGGAGGCGGAGAGTATCCACATCATTCGCGAAGTGGCGGCGGAGTTCAGCAACCCGGTGATGATGTACTCAATCGGTAAAGACTCCTCAGTGATGCTGCACCTGGCGCGTAAAGCCTTTTATCCTGGCACGCTGCCGTTCCCGCTGCTGCATGTGGACACCGGCTGGAAATTCCGCGAAATGTACGAGTTTCGCGATCGCACCGTCAAAGCGATGGGCGCGGAGCTGCTGGTTCACCGCAACCCGGAAGGGGTGGCGATGGGCATTAACCCGTTTGTGCACGGCAGCGCCAAACATACCGACATCATGAAAACCGAAGGGCTGAAGCAGGCGCTGAACAAATACGGTTTTGATGCTGCTTTCGGTGGCGCACGTCGTGATGAAGAGAAGTCGCGCGCTAAAGAGCGTATCTACTCGTTCCGTGACCGCTTCCATCGCTGGGACCCTAAAAACCAGCGTCCGGAGCTGTGGCACAACTACAACGGGCAGATCAACAAGGGCGAAAGCATCCGCGTTTTCCCGCTGTCGAACTGGACTGAACTGGATATCTGGCAGTACATCTTCCTGGAAAACATTGAGATCGTGCCGCTTTACCTCGCCGCACCGCGTCCGGTACTGGAACGCGATGGCATGCTGATGATGATCGATGACGATCGTATCAACCTGCAGCCGGGTGAAGTGATCAAACAGCGCATGGTGCGTTTCCGTACTCTCGGCTGCTGGCCGCTGACCGGCGCGGTGGAATCTGAGGCGCAGACGCTGCCGGAGATCATTGAAGAGATGCTGGTCTCCACTACCAGTGAGCGTCAGGGTCGGGTGATCGACCGCGATCAGTCCGGTTCGATGGAACTGAAAAAACGTCAGGGTTATTTCTAAGGAGACGCCAGATGAATACCGTAATTGCACAACAGATTGCCGACCAGGGCGGCGTTGAAGCCTGGCTGACCGCACAACAACACAAGAGCCTGCTGCGTTTTCTCACCTGCGGCAGCGTCGATGATGGCAAAAGCACCCTGATTGGTCGCCTGCTGCATGACACCCGTCAGATCTATGAAGATCAGCTCTCTTCGCTGCATAACGACAGTAAGCGTCACGGCACCCAGGGCGAAAAGCTCGATCTGGCGCTGCTGGTAGACGGTCTGCAGGCGGAGCGGGAACAGGGCATCACCATTGATGTGGCCTATCGCTATTTCTCTACCGAAAAGCGCAAGTTTATCATTGCCGATACTCCGGGCCACGAGCAGTACACCCGTAACATGGCGACCGGCGCGTCAACCTGCGATCTGGCGATCCTGCTGATTGATGCGCGTAAAGGGGTGCTGGATCAGACCCGTCGTCACAGCTTTATCTCGACGCTGCTGGGCATCAAACACCTGGTGGTGGCGATCAACAAGATGGACTTGGTGGATTACAAACAGGATATCTTCGAGCAAATCAAACAGGATTATCTCGATTTTGCCGCCCAGCTGCCGGAAGATCTCGATATTCGCTTTGTGCCGATGTCGGCGCTGGAAGGGGATAACGTGGCGTCAGCCAGCCAGACTATGCCATGGTATAGCGGCCCGACGTTGCTTGACGTGCTGGAGACGGTTGAACTGAAGCGGGTGGTGGATCATCAGCCGATGCGTTTCCCGGTCCAGTACGTTAACCGTCCGAACCTCGATTTCCGTGGCTATGCCGGTACGCTGGCGTCGGGCAGCGTGCAGGTCGGGCAGCGGGTCAAAGTGCTGCCATCTGGTGTCGAATCCAGCATTGCCCGCATTGTGACCTTTGATGGCGATCTGCAGGAAGCCGGGGCCGGTGAAGCGATTACGCTGGTGCTGCAGGATGAGATTGATATCAGCCGTGGCGATCTGCTGGTGGATGCCAGCGCTGAGCTGAGTGCCGTCCAGTCCGCCAGCGTGGACGTGGTCTGGATGGCAGAGCAGCCGTTGCAGGCTGGCCAGAGCTACGACGTGAAAATCGCCGGCAAGAAAGCGCGTGGCCGGGTTGAGAAAGTGCTGCATCAGGTGGAGATCAACTCGCTGGAAACGCGCCATGTCGATTCGCTGCCGCTCAACGGCATTGGTCTGATTGAGATGACCTTTGATGAGCCGATGGTGCTCGACAGCTATCAACAGAACCCGGTGACCGGCGGCATGATCTTTATCGATCGCCTGAGCAACGTCACCGTGGGTGCCGGCATGATCCATCAGCCGAAACAGGATGCGCCGACCCATCAGGGACAGTTCAGCGCCTTCGAGCTGGAACTGAATGCGCTGGTGCGCCGTCATTTCCCACACTGGAACGCGCGCGATCTGCTGGGCGGTCAATAATGGCCGGCCACGATGATAATGTGGTGTGGCATGACCATCCGGTGACCCGCGCCGCACGTGAACAGCAGCATGGCCATCAGGGCGTGGTGCTGTGGTTTACCGGGCTGTCTGGCTCGGGAAAATCAACCGTGGCGGGCGCGCTGGAGCAGGCGCTGCATCGCATTGGCGTCAGCACCTACCTGCTGGATGGCGACAATGTGCGTCACGGGCTGTGCCGCGATCTCGGCTTCAGCGATGACGATCGCAAAGAGAACATTCGTCGGGTCGGCGAAGTGGCGAAACTGATGGTGGATGCCGGACTGGTGGTGCTGACCGCCTTTATTTCGCCGCACCGCGCTGAGCGTCAGATGGTGCGCGATCTGCTGGAACCGGGCCAGTTTATTGAGGTGTTTGTCGATACGCCGCTGGCGGTATGCGAAGCGCGCGATCCCAAGGGACTCTATCGCAAAGCACGCGCTGGTGAACTGCGTAATTTCACCGGTATCGATAGCGTATACGAGGCGCCAGAAAGCCCGGATATCCAGCTTGAGGGCGAACAATTGGTTACAAAACTTGCCGCCCAATTGTTAGACCTGCTGCGTGACCGCGATATCATCAGATCCTGAACAGACAGCGGCAAATCGAAGCTGATTTGCCGCCTTCGCGTCAACAGGACCCCTATGCAAAACATTACCCCCATGCTGGCTCGCAAAGATGAACGCACCCCGGATGAGCCGCACTCATCACTGCCGGGCGGCATCATCGGCTTTGTTGCTTACTGGTGCGCCCTGGCCATACCGTTCCTGTTGTACGGCTCTAATACCTTGTTTTTCTTTCTCTACACCTGGCCGTTTTTCCTTGCGCTGCTGCCGGTATCGGTGCTGATGGGTATCGCGCTTAACACCTTACTGCGTGGACAACTGCTGTGGACCACACTCGCCACGGTGATTCTGGTGATTTGCCTGTTCTGGTTAATGTTCGCCTTTCTCTCCGGCTGGTAACCGCCATTGCCGCCACGCTGATGTGCAAACGCATCGGCAGGTTACAAAACTTTTCCCGCCTGGTTTACCCCACTGATTCATATTTTGCGCAGACGCGCAGCAAAGCGCGCCATTTTCGCCGCTGGTGTGGAGTCCTGCGCAAAGTTATGGGATGATTGGGCCGTTTTTAGGGGGCGGGATGGGAAAACTGACGTTACTGCTATTGGTGCTGCTTGGCTGGCTGCAATATTCATTGTGGCTGGGAAAAAATGGCATCCATGACTATACGCGCGTCAACGATGACGTCGCGGTGCAACAGGCGAATAACGCCAAACTTAAATCGCGTAACGATCAACTGTTTGCCGAAATTGACGATCTCAATGGCGGCTCTGAAGCGATCGAGGAACGCGCACGCAATGAATTGGGCATGATTAGGCCTGGTGAAACCTTCTATCGCCTGGTGCCTGACCAGAACAAACGCAACGCGCAACAAGCAGCGCTTAACCAACAACGATAAAACATGAACAATCTGTCCTCCCTTGCGGATGTGATTGCCGTGGTGCCCGCTGCCGGGATCGGCAGCCGGATGCAGGCAACCTGTCCTAAACAGTATCTGACGATTGGTCAGCACACCCTTCTGGAACACAGCATTGCACGCCTGTTTTCCCATCCCGCTATCAAACAGGTGATTGTCGCCCTGAGTCCCGATGACCAGCATTTTGCCGCGTTGCCGCTGGCACGCGATCCGCGTGTGGTGCGGGTCATCGGCGGAGAGACGCGCGCTGAATCGGTACTGGCCGGACTGCAGGCAGCGAAAGGCTCCGCCTGGGTGCTGGTGCACGATGCGGCGCGTCCCTGCCTCCATCCGGACGATCTTCAGCGTCTGCTAAACGTGCGGCATCAGAGCCACGTTGGCGGGATTCTCGCTGCCCCGGTGCGCGACACCATGAAGCGGGGCGAGCCGGGCAAAGCGGCCATCGCTCATACCGTGGAGCGCGAGGATCTGTGGCACGCCTTAACCCCGCAATTTTTCCCGCATGCATTGCTCACCGCCTGCCTGACGCGCGCGCTGAATGAAGGCGCGACCATCACGGATGAGGCGTCGGCGCTGGAGTACTGCGGCTACCATCCGGAGCTGGTGAGCGGACGCAGCGATAACATCAAAGTCACCCGGCCAGAAGATCTGGCGCTGGCGGCTTTTTATCTGAGTCAGATTCAATTAAAGGAGAGCGCATGATGCGTATCGGTCACGGTTTTGACGTTCACGCCTTCGGTGGCGAGGGTCCGCTGGTGATTGGCGGCGTGCGAATCCCGTTTGAACACGGTTTTATCGCCCATTCTGATGGTGACGTGGCGCTGCATGCGCTGACTGACGCGCTGTTAGGCGCGGTGGCAATGGGTGATATCGGGAAGCTGTTCCCGGATACCGATCCCGCCTTCAAAGGCGCAGACAGCCGCGGCCTGCTGCGTGAAGCCTGGCGACGTATTGAAGCCAAAGGCTACCGCATCGGCAACGTCGATGTCACCCTGATTGCCCAGGCGCCGAAAATGCTGCCACACGTGCCGCAAATGCGCATCAATATCGCTGAAGATCTCGGCTGCCATATGGATGCGGTCAACGTAAAAGCCACTACCACCGAAAAGCTCGGCTTTACCGGTCGTGGCGAAGGGATCGCCTGTGAGGCGGTGGCCCTGCTGCTCAAAGCCGACAGCCAGTGATGCTGCATTATCTGCACGGCGTGCCCGCCGTTACCGGCGTGATCAAAGCTAAGCCGGAAGATTTTGTGGTGGTTGAGGATCTCGGCTATGGCGCGGATGGGGAAGGCGAGCATCTGCTGGTGCGCATCCGCAAAGTGGGTGCCAATACCCGTTTTGTCGCCGAAGCGCTGGCCAAATACCTCGGCATTCACCCGCGTGATATGAGCTACGCCGGCATGAAAGATCGGCATGCGGTTACCGAGCAGACGCTCTGTTTTCGCCTGCCGGGTAATGCGATGCCGGATCTGCGCGGTTTTGCACTGGAAGGGGTAGAGATTCTGCAGGCGGTGCGCCACAAGCGTAAGCTGCGCATCGGTGCGCTGGCGGGCAATGCTTTCCGTCTGGTCATTCGCCAGATCAGCGATCGGCAGGCGGCGGAAGCCCGGCTGGCGCAGATACGCGATGCTGGCGTGCCGAACTATTTTGGCGAGCAGCGTTTTGGCCGCAACGGCAACAATCTGATCATGGCGGAGAAGTGGGCGCGCAATGAGATTATGGTGCGCGACCGGAATAAGCGCAGCCTGTTGCTGTCATCTGCGCGCAGTGCACTGTTTAATCAGGTCACCAGCGCGCGCCTGCAACAGCAGGGTAGTCTCAGCCAGGTGATGAACGGTGATGCGCTCCAGCTTACCGGTCGCGGCAGCTGGTTCGTCGCCCAGCCCGATGAACATGTATCCTTACAAACTCGCGTCGATCAGCACGAGCTGCGCATTACCGCTCCGTTGCCCGGCGATGGTGAAGCCGGGCCACAGGCCGATGCGCTGGCTTTTGAACAGCAGGCGCTGGCTGATGCCACCACCTTGCTGAGTCTGATGACGCGCGAACGTGTCGATGCCGCCCGCCGGGCGATGCTGGTGGTGCCGCGGGATTTGCACTGGAACTGGTGTGATGAGGCGACGCTGGAACTGGCTTTCTGGCTGCCTGCGGGTAGCTTTGCCACCAGCGTGGTGAGAGAACTGCTCACCCACGCCAATGCGCTTGATAATATTGACGAGTAATCCCTGCCGCAACATTACCCCGATTGTGGGTATTGTTGCGGCAAACCCCCGCAGTAGTATGATTTACGCCTACCACTTCGTTGCGTGCCTCGCTAGAATGCAAAAATCGCTGTCCGGTCTTCACCTGTTGCCATGCAGTTCAAACGGGTCCAGTCACGGCGACCAGTCGAATAAAAAAAGGTCAGAACAAAATGCGGATATTGCTCAGCAACGATGACGGCATTCATGCGCCAGGTATTCAAACGCTGGCGAAAGCCCTGCGGCACTTTGCTGACGTGCAGGTCGTCGCGCCCGATCGTAACCGAAGCGGTGCCTCGAACTCCTTAACCCTGGAAACGCCGCTGCGCACCTTTACTCATGAGAATGGCGATATTGCGGTGCAGATGGGCACCCCGACAGATTGCGTCTATCTGGGCGTCAACGCGCTGATGCAGCCGCGTCCCGACATCGTGGTATCCGGTATCAACGCCGGTCCTAACCTGGGCGATGATGTGATCTACTCCGGCACGGTGGCGGCGGCGATGGAAGGGCGTCATCTTGGCTTACCCGCCGTCGCGGTATCGCTTAATGGCCACCAGCACTATGCCACTGCGGCAGCAGTCACCTGCGCTATCCTTAAGGCCCTGACTCAGCAACCGCTGCGCACTGGCCGCATTCTTAACATCAACGTGCCGGATCTGCCGCTGGCCGAGCTGAAGGGCATCCGCGTTACGCGTTGTGGTAGCCGGCATCCTGCCGATCAGGTGATCGCCCAGCAGGATCCGCGCGGCAATACGCTTTACTGGATTGGCCCGCCGGGTGAGAAACTGGATGCAGGCCCGGATACCGACTTTGCCGCGGTTGATCAGGGCTATGTTTCGATCACGGCTCTGCATGTCGATTTGACCGCGCACAACGCGCAGGATGTGCTGAATGACTGGCTGGCTAAAGCTGAGGTGAATCTGGCATGGTGAATCGGCGTATTGAGACATTGCTGTCACAGCTGCGTCAGCAGGGGATTGATGATGAAAACCTGCTGAAAGCCATCAGCGATGTGCCACGTGAACGTTTTATCGACGAGGCTTTTGAACACAAGGCCTGGGATAATGTGGCTCTGCCGATCGGCTCCGGCCAGACCATCTCGCAACCTTATATGGTGGCGCGAATGACGGCGCTGCTGGCGCTGAATCCGCATTCACGGGTGCTGGAAATCGGCACCGGTTCCGGCTATCAGACCGCGATTCTTGCCCATCTGGTGGATCATGTGTATTCGGTTGAGCGCATCAAAGGGTTGCAGTGGCAGGCCAAGCGCCGACTGAAGCAGCTCGATCTGCATAATGTCTCGACCCGACATGGCGATGGGTGGCAGGGCTGGCCGTCACGCGGGCCGTTCGACGCCATCATCGTCACCGCCGCCCCGCCTGAAATTCCGATTGCGCTGATAGCGCAACTGGCAGAAGGCGGCATTATGGTGCTGCCAGTTGGTGAAGACCAGCAGGTGCTGAAACGTCTGCGTCGTCAGGGCGAAGAAATTATTGAAGAGACGATTGAGCCGGTGCGGTTTGTGCCGCTGGTTCAGGGCGATCTCGCCTGACCCGCTTCGTATTTCTTCACAACTGTTTCATGGCACCACGTACTTGATATTGTTACTATCCATTTTAATCAACGAAAACGCATATTTTATCGCGCCGTGCAGAGTATTCTGCTGGCAAGTACAGTGAAACAGGTACATCAGGGTTGCCATCACGGGGGATCAATGAGCACGGGAAGCACAATTTTTCAGTTACGCCGTCTGGCGGCGCTTTCACTGGTAGGTTTTTGGCTGGCAGGCTGTAGCTCCAGCGACAACACACAAGCACCCATTAGCCGCGTTGGTGATGGTGGCGGCATGAACAGCAGCCAGAGTGGCGCGGCAAGCGCCTCAGGCGGTGTTCCCACTATGCCGGGGCAGGGAGGAATGTTAAGCGGAAATGCAGCATCTGCGCCCAGCAGTGGTGGAATGATTAGTACCAATAATAATGTTGAGACGCAAAACGGCCGAATTGTGTACAACCGCAGTTATCAGAATATTCCTAAAGGTAGCTACTCCGGTGAAACATATACCGTAAAACGCGGCGACACGTTGTTTTACATCGCCTGGATTACCGGCAACGATTTCCGTGATTTAGCCCAGCGTAACAACGTTCCTGCGCCTTACAGCCTGAATGTCGGGCAAACTTTGCAGATCGGCAACGGTTCCGGCCAGCCGATTACCGGTGGCAATGCCATTACCGTTGCTGATGCAACGCAGGGCGGCGTCCCGACCGCGCCACAAATTAAATCTGCCGCTGTTGCACAGCAACCTGTTATTACGTATTCTGATGATTCGGGTAGTTCGGGCGGCAGTAAACTGCTGCCTTCGAAAGGAGCAAATGTTGCATCGACAACAGCTCCAGTGGTTACCGCACCGCCAACGGTCAGCAGCACAACCAATAGCTCTACGCCGGTAGGAAGCTGGCGTTGGCCGACCGATGGTAAGATTATCGATAACTTCTCTGCCGCCGAAGGGGGCAACAAGGGTATCGATATCGCCGGAACGCGCGGACAGTCTGTCGTCGCCACCGCTTCAGGAAGGGTGGTTTACGCAGGTAACGCACTCCGGGGTTACGGTAATCTGATCATCATTAAACACAATGATGATTATCTGAGTGCTTACGCCCATAACGATACAATGCTGGTCCGGGAACAACAGGAAGTTAAGGCGGGGCAGAAGATCGCGACCATGGGTAGCACCGGAACCAGTTCAGTAAGATTACACTTTGAAATTCGTTACAAGGGGAAATCCGTAAACCCGTTGCGTTATTTACCGCAGCGATAATCCGGCAGAACGCACCTTTTGATGTTCTGCCCTGGAATCACGGGTAGGAGCCGCTTATGAGCCAGAATACGCTGAAAGTAAACGAGTTACATGAGAACGCGGAATTCGAGGAGAATGGAGCTGAGGTTTTTGATGAGAAGGCTCTCGTCGAAAACGAACCTGGTGATAACGACGTAGCGGAAGAAGAGTTGTTGTCCCAGGGTGCGACGCAGCGTGTATTAGATGCGACGCAGCTCTATCTCGGGGAGATTGGCTATTCTCCGTTGTTAACGGCCGAGGAAGAAGTGCTGTTTGCTCGCCGTGCATTGCGAGGTGACATTCCTTCCCGCCGCCGCATGATCGAAAGTAACTTACGCCTGGTAGTGAAGATTGCCCGTCGTTACAGCAATCGTGGTTTAGCCCTGCTGGACCTGATTGAAGAAGGTAACCTCGGCCTGATTCGTGCCGTTGAGAAGTTTGACCCGGAGCGCGGGTTCCGTTTCTCAACTTATGCTACCTGGTGGATTCGTCAGACTATTGAACGGGCGATCATGAATCAAACCCGTACCATTCGTCTGCCGATTCATATTGTTAAAGAACTGAATGTTTATCTGCGTACTGCGCGTGAACTCTCCCATAAGCTTGACCATGAGCCAAGCGCGGAAGAGATCGCAGAGCAGCTGGATAAACCGGTTGATGACGTAAGCCGTATGTTGCGTCTCAACGAACGCATTACGTCAGTCGATACGCCGTTAGGCGGTGATTCTGAAAAAGCGCTGCTGGATATTCTGGCCGATGAGAAAGACAACGGTCCGGAAGACACCACGCAAGACGATGACATGAAACAAAGCATCGTCAAATGGCTGTTCGAACTGAACGCCAAGCAGCGTGAAGTGCTGGCACGTCGTTTTGGCCTGTTAGGCTATGAAGCGGCAACGCTTGAAGATGTGGGCCGTGAAATCGGTTTAACCCGTGAGCGTGTCCGTCAGATTCAGGTTGAAGGTTTGCGTCGTCTGCGCGAAATCCTGCAGGCGCAGGGCCTCAACATCGAAGCACTTTTTCGGGAATAATCGCGTCGTGAGTCTCTGATTCAGGTGTGAATCTAAAAAGCGGTGGTGAAAACCATCGCTTTTTTTATGCCTGCAGAAAGGTGATTTGCATTCAGGGAGCTGATTTGCGTGCAGATAGGTGATTTGTTCACAGAGAACTGATTGACCTGCAGAAAAATGTTTTGCCAGTCGATAAGCGATTTGTGTTCAGATAACTGATTCTTCGGCAGAAAATCGATTTGCGCGCAGAGAACTGATTTGCCTGCAGGCAACGGATTTCCATTTAAAATAATAGTTGCCCGCAGATAAGCGACTCACCCGCAGAAGAAGTGCTCAGCGCCTTACCCTTGCGCGCCTGCAAAGCCTGCGCGCATCGGGCTTCAGCCCGATGCGCGCAGTTATTACACCAGTGACTTAAGACGATAGATCCAGTCCAGCGCCTGACGTGGGGTCAGGGTATCCGGGTCCAGCGCTTCAAGGGCTTCCACCGCCGGCGAGGTCTCTTCAACCAGCAGCGGCAGTTGCGAACCATCCACCGTCGATGAGGCGGTATGGTTTGAAACCGTCTCCAGCTCCTTCAGCTTGTTACGCGCCCGCTTGATCACTTCCTTCGGTACGCCCGCCAGTGCGGCGACAGCAAGACCATAACTTTTACTGGCCGCGCCATCCTGCACGCTGTGCATAAAGGCGATGGTGTCACCGTGCTCCACCGCATCAAGATGCACATTGACTACACCTTCCATTTTTTCCGGCAGGGTGGTCAGCTCAAAGTAGTGCGTTGCGAACAGCGTCATCGCCTTGATGCGGTTTGCCAGATTTTCGGCACAGGCCCAGGCCAGCGACAACCCGTCGTAGGTTGAAGTACCGCGGCCAATCTCATCCATCAGCACCAGGCTGTTTTCAGTGGCGTTATGCAGAATGTTGGCCGTTTCGGTCATCTCTACCATAAAGGTCGAGCGGCCGGACGCCAGATCGTCAGCCGCGCCGACACGGGTGAAGATACGGTCAAGCGGCCCAATCAGCGTCTCATCAGCTGGCACAAAGCTGCCGATCCAGGCCATCAGAGCAATCAGCGCGGTCTGCCGCATATAGGTACTTTTACCGCCCATATTGGGGCCGGTAATGATCAGCATCCGGCGCTGCGGTGCCAGCGAAAGCGGGTTAGCAATGAACGGCTCTTTCAGAACCTGTTCAACCACCGGATGGCGGCCGCCGCTGATTTTAATCCCCGGTTTGTCCTGCAACACCGGACGGCAATAGTTGAGTGACCAGGCGCGTTCCGCCAGGTTGCTCAGCACGTCCAGCTCTGCCAGCGCGGCGGCGCTAAGCTGCAACGCTTCCAGATGCGGCAGCAGCTGGTCAAACAGCGCCTCATACAAACTTTTTTCCAGCGCCAGCGCCTTGCCTTTCGAAGTGAGCACCTTGTCTTCGTACTCTTTCAGTTCCGGAATGATGTAGCGCTCGGCATTTTTCAGCGTCTGGCGGCGGACATAGTGCATCGGCACCTGATGGCTCTGACCGCGGCTGACCTGAATGTAGTAACCATGGACCGCATTGAAGCCGACCTTAAGGGTATCCAGCCCCAGCTTTTCGCGTTCGCGTATCTCCAGCTTGTCGAGATAATCGGTGGCACCGTCGGCGAGGGCGCGCCACTCATCCAGCTCGGCGTTGTAGCCGGGCGCGATCACCCCGCCGTCGCGGATCAACACCGGCGGCGACTCAATCACCGCCTGCTCCAGCAGTTCGCGTAAAGCGGTAAACTCGCCCATCTGGGTACGCAGCTGTTTTAACTGGGGCGACTCAACTTCCGCCAGCAGCTGATTCAGTTCAGGCAGCTGCTGGAACGCATGACGCATCCGCGCCAGATCGCGCGGACGCGCGGTACGCAATGCCAGACGCGCCAGGATACGCTCGAGGTCACCCACCTGGCGCAGCACTGGTTGCAGGGTTTCGCTGAGATTTTGCAGCTCGGCAATCGACTCCTGACGCTGATTGATGATGCGCGCATCGCGCAGCGGCATGTGCAGCCAGCGCTTCAGCATCCGGCTGCCCATTGGGGTGACGGTTTTATCCAGCACCGCCGCCAGGGTGTTGTCGGTACCGCCGGCCAGGTTCTGGGTGATCTCCAGGTTACGGCGGGTCGCCGCATCCATAATGATGCTGTCCTGCTGCCGTTCCATACTGAGGGAACGGATGTGGGGCAGGGTAGTGCGCTGGGTATCTTTAACATATTGCAGCAGACAGCCCGCCGCACTTAAGCCAAGATGCGCGTTTTCGACGCCAAAACCGTTCAGATCACGGGTGCCGAACTGCAGATTGAGCTGCTGACGTGCGGTATCGATCTCAAATTCCCACAGCGGACGACGACGCAGGCCACGACGCTGATCGATCAGCGACATCGCCTGAAAATCTTCCGGATAGAGCAGTTCGGCAGGATTAGTGCGCTGCAATTCTGCTGCCATGGTTTCCGCATCGCCCGGTTCACTCAGACGGAAACGGCCAGAACTGATGTCCAGCGTTGCGTAGCCAAAGCCGCGCGGGCTCTGAACAATCGCCGCCAGCAGGTTATCGTGACGCTCCTGCAGCAGTGCTTCGTCACTGATAGTGCCGGGCGTGACGATGCGTACCACTTTGCGTTCAACCGGCCCTTTGCTCAGGGCGGGATCGCCAATCTGCTCGCAGATGGCGACGGATTCGCCCAGCTGCACCAGCTTCGCCAGATAACTCTCAACGGCGTGATAGGGCACGCCAGCCATCGGAATCGGTTCGCCAGCCGAAGCGCCGCGTTTGGTGAGTGAAATCTCCAGCAACTGCGAGGCGCGTCTGGCGTCGTCATAAAACAGCTCGTAGAAATCGCCCATCCGGTAAAACAGCAAAATGTCAGGATGTTCCGCCTTGAGTCGCAGGTATTGCTGCATCATCGGCGTATGGGAAGGAAAATCCTTTTCGGTTGGCTCTTGCATAGGGTTTTAACTCATTTTTAAAGCGGTAAGATTCTGGCTGCCGACGTCGCTGAACCGAAGCGGCTCAGCGTCAGCGTGCAGGATAAGCAGATGATAACGAATAGGGCGGGGCATATACCAGTCTGATGCATCGCCGTTACCTTCAGCCGTTGTTGCCTGACCGGCACCCTATCAAACACCAGGCGCGGCTGGCGACTGAAAAAAACAGTTTTTCCGGCTGTTAAGCTGCGGCTGCGAGCCTGCTCGCGAATTCTGCTGCCTGAATCCTTATCCCGCCGGTCTCCTGTTCAGATCGCGGCTACTTAACGTTGTCCGCTCTGTAATGCCCAGACGGCTGCCTCCAGCCGGGATTTCAGGTTCATCTTTTTCAGCAGGTATTTGACGTGAACTTTGACCGTGCTTTCACTGATGCCCAGTTTGCGCGCAATGGCTTTATTGGTCATCCCGGCGCTGATCAGCTGCAGAATATCGCGCTCGCGGCGGGTCAGCTGATTGATATCCCGGGCCGGGGCCGGGCGATCTTCCCGTAAGCGGGCCACCAGTATCGGGGTTAAGGTTTCGCTGAGGACAGTCTGCCCGGCCGCCGCCTGGTGCAGGGCTTTCAGCAGCGCTTCCGGCTCCATATCTTTCAGTAAATAACCGTCGGCACCGCGTTTTAAGGCGGTGACCACATCTTCCTCATCATCAGAAACGCTGAAAACCACTACCCGACCCGAGAGCGATATCTCGCGCAGCCGGCTCAGCGTATCCAGTCCGTTGAGGCCCGGCATATTCAGATCGAGCAGGATCAGGTCAGGATCGTGCTGCTGTGCCAGCGCCACCCCCTCTATGCCGTTGCCTGCTTCGGCCACCACTTCCAGCCTCTCATCCAGCGCGATCAGCTGTTTCAGCCCGTTACGCAGCATCGGATGGTCGTCGATAAGTAAGAGCGTAAATTTTTCTGTCGTCACATCTCTGCTCCTGCTCAGTGGATTCGCGCGTATCGCGAAGTGAAGTAAAGGCGGTATCTTACCGGGGAAGACGGGTGGCTATATACCCCTTATGGACTACTCCTTTATTTCCCACTGCCGGCGCGCTTGTGACAGGTTTTATGCAACTGTTTTAAAAACCACTGATTCACAAAGGTTATTTGCTGGCTGTTCATCTACTTAACCGGGATATCTGCGCGCCAGTGTCGCATAACTACCTGCTTTGCCGTTGATTTGTATCAAGCTGCTCATCAGGTCGGATGCGCAGGATATGCACAATTAATATCCTGTAGATGAGAACGCTATGACCCAACCTGTCCCTCTGCAAACCGACACCCGCCGCGCGGTAATCCAGGACTGGCAGCCTGAAAATGAGGCTTTCTGGCAGTCGCACGGCAAACGTATCGCCAGCCGTAACCTGTGGATTTCCGTCTTCTGTCTGCTGCTCGCCTTCTGCGTCTGGATGTTGTTCAGCGCCGTTGCGGTCAACCTGAATAAAGTTGGTTTCAGTTTCACTACCGATCAGTTGTTTCTGCTGACGGCACTGCCGTCGGTTTCCGGCGCGCTGCTGCGCGTTCCATACTCTTTCGTCATCCCGCTGGTTGGGGGACGTCGCTGGACCGCCTTTAGCACCGGCATCCTGATGATCCCTTGCCTGTGGCTCGGTTTCGCGGTGCAGGATAGCCAGACGCCGTTCAGCACCTTTGTGATTATTTCTCTGCTGTGCGGTTTTGCCGGGGCTAACTTCGCTTCCAGCATGGGCAACATCAGCTTCTTCTTTCCAAAAGCCCGTCAGGGCGGCGCGCTGGGCATCAATGGCGGCCTCGGTAACCTCGGTGTCAGCGTGATGCAGTTTGTCGCGCCGCTGGCGATCTCCTGTGCCATCTTCGGTTTTTCGGATGCGGGTCAGACTACCGTTAATGGCGAAACGATCTGGCTGGAAAATGCCGCCTGGGTCTGGCTGCCGTTGCTGGCGGTCGCCACGCTGGCCGCCTGGCTGGGAATGAACGACCTGGCGGCAGCGAAATCTTCGCTGCGTGAACAATTGCCGGTACTGAAGCGGCCACACCTGTGGGTGATGGCGCTGCTCTATCTGGCGACGTTTGGATCATTTATCGGATTTTCTGCCGGTTTCGCCATGCTGACCAAAACGCAGTTCCCGGACGTAGTGATTCTGCACTACGCCTTTTTTGGTCCGTTTATTGGCGCGCTGGCCCGCTCAGCGGGCGGCATCATTTCTGACCGTTTCGGCGGTACCCGCGTCACGCTGATCAACTACGTGCTGATGGCGCTGTTTGCCGCACTGCTGTTTTTCACCTTACCGGGCGCTGACGGCCACGGCTCGTTTATCGCTTTCTTCGCCATCTTTATGGGGCTGTTCTTCACTGCCGGACTGGGCAGCGGCTCAACCTATCAGATGATTGCGGTGATTTTCCGCAAGCTCACTCTGGAACGCATTAAAGCCGAAGGCGGCGACGATGCGCTGGCGCTGCGTGAAGCCGGGACTGAAACCTCCGCCGCGCTGGGCTTTATCTCCGCGATTGGCGCGCTGGGCGGCTTCTTTATTCCGCAGACCTTTGGCCTCTCGCTCTCTATGACCGGCTCGCCAGCCGGCGCGATGAAAATTTTCCTGGTGTTTTACCTCTGCTGTATCGCCATTACCTGGCTGGTTTATGGACGCAAGTCCCGCGCCTGATAACAACAATGCCGGCGTGGCGCGCCGGCCATTATTCACTTTCTGCGTCCTCACCGACGCAGAGTTAGCAATGTCACATTAAGCCTTCAGGAGTATTCCGGATGAGCAAGTTTCTCGATCGGTTTCGCTATTTTAAACAGCTGGCGGAGCCTTTCTCTGGCGAACATGGCCAGTCACTGAACAGCAACCGCGACTGGGAAGATGGTTACCGCAGTCGCTGGCAGCACGATAAAATTGTCCGCTCCACGCATGGGGTCAACTGCACCGGCTCCTGCAGCTGGAAAATCTACGTGAAAAATGGCCTGGTGACCTGGGAGACGCAACAGACCGACTATCCGCGTACCCGTCCCGATCTGCCTAATCACGAACCGCGTGGCTGTCCGCGTGGTGCCAGTTATTCCTGGTATCTCTACAGCGCCAACCGGCTGAAATATCCACTGATGCGTAAGAAGCTGATTCAGCTGTGGCGCGAGGCGAAACAGCAGCACAGCGATCCGGTTGATGCCTGGGCCTCGATTATCAGCAACCCGGAAAAAGCCAAAAGCTATAAGCAGGCGCGCGGCCGTGGTGGGTTTGTGCGGTCCAGCTGGCAGGAGGTCAATGAGATGATCGCCGCCGCTAACATCTGCACTGCGAAAACCTACGGTCCGGACCGGGTGATGGGTTTCTCACCTATCCCGGCGATGTCGATGGTCTCCTATGCGGCAGGCGCGCGTTATCTGTCGTTGATTGGCGGTACCTGCCTGAGTTTTTACGACTGGTATTGCGATCTGCCTCCGGCATCACCGATGACCTGGGGCGAACAGACCGACGTGCCGGAATCGGCCGACTGGTACAACTCTTCTTACATCATCGCCTGGGGCTCAAACGTGCCGCAGACGCGTACCCCTGATGCGCACTTCTTTACCGAAGTGCGTTACAAAGGCACCAAAACCGTGGCGGTGACGCCGGACTATGCCGAGGTTGCCAAGCTGTGCGACCAGTGGCTGAATCCGAAACAGGGCACCGACAGTGCAATGGCGCTGGCGATGGGCCACGTGATGCTGAAGGAGTTTCATCTCGATCGCGAAGTCAGCTATTTCAGCGACTACGTGCGTCGTTATACCGATATGCCAATGCTGGTGTTGCTGGAGCCGCGTGAAGGTGGCTTTTACGCCGCCGGACGCCAGCTGCGAGCCAGCGATCTGATCGATGGTCTCGGTCAGGATAATAATCCTGAATGGAAAACGGTGGCGATCAACGAGGCGACCGGCCAACTGGTGGCACCGCAGGGTTCAATCGGCTTCCGCTGGGGTGAAAAAGGTAAATGGAACCTTGAGCAGCGTGACGGGACGACGCAGCAGGAAGTTCAACTGCAGCTCAGCCTGCTGGGTGGCCATGACGAGGTGGTTGAAGTTGGTTTCCCTTACTTTGGCGGGATCACCAGTGAGCATTTCAACAGCGTCGCGCTGGATGAAATCCTGCTGCATAAGCTGCCGGTAAAACGTCTGCAACTGGCCGATGGCAGCGAAGCGCTGGTCACCAGCGTTTACGATCTGACGCTGGCAAACTACGGTCTGGAGCGCGGACTGGGTGATGCCAACTGCGCGCAAAACTACGACGAGGTGAAAGCGTACAGCCCGGCCTGGGCCGAGCAGATCACCGGCGTTTCGCGCCAGAATATCATCCGCATTGCCCGTGAATTTGCCGACAATGCTGAGAAGACCCGCGGCCGCTCAATGATTATCGTCGGTGCCGGTATGAACCACTGGTATCACATGGACATGAACTACCGTGGCCTGATGAACATGCTGATCTTCTGCGGCTGCGTCGGTCAGAGCGGCGGTGGCTGGGCGCACTATGTGGGTCAGGAGAAACTGCGTCCGCAGACCGGCTGGGCCCCGCTGGCATTTGGCCTCGACTGGCAACGTCCGCCACGTCAGATGAACAGTACCTCGTTCTTCTATAACCACTCCAGCCAGTGGCGTTATGAAACCCTCGCCACCAGCGAGCTGCTGTCGCCGCTGGCAGATAAAAGTCGCTACAGCGGCAGCCTGATCGACCTTAACGTGCGTTCTGAGCGCATGGGCTGGCTCCCGTCGGCGCCGCAGCTCAACGTTAACCCGCTGCGTATCGCCGCACAGGCGCAAGCCGCTGGCCTGTCGCCGCTGGATTACACCGTTGAGAGTCTGAAAAAAGGCACGCTGCGTTTCGCCGCCGAACAGCCAGACGATCCGCAGAACTTCCCGCGTAACCTGTTTGTCTGGCGTTCTAACCTGCTCGGCTCATCCGGTAAAGGGCACGAATATATGCTGAAGTACCTGCTGGGTACTGAAAACGGCATTCAGGGTAAAGATCTGGGTAAGCAGGGCGGCGTCAAGCCTGAAGAGGTGGAGTGGCTGGATCAGGGGGCTGAAGGCAAACTGGATCTGGTGGTGACCCTCGATTTCCGTATGTCGAGTACCTGCCTCTACTCTGATGTGGTGCTGCCAACCGCCACCTGGTATGAAAAAGACGACATGAATACCTCGGATATGCATCCGTTTATTCATCCGCTCTCTGCCGCGGTCGATCCAGCCTGGGATTCAAAAAGCGACTGGGAAATCTATAAGGGCATCGCAAAAGCCTTCTCCGATCTCTGCCCTGGCCATTTAGGGGTAGAAACGGATGTGGTCACGCTGCCGGTACTGCACGATTCGCCAGCCGAACTGGCGCAGCCGTTTGACGCCAGAGACTGGAAGAAAGGCGAATGTGAGCTGATTCCAGGTAAAACCGCGCCACACATCATGCTGGTAGAGCGTGATTATCCGGCCACCTGGGCGCGCTTTACCTCACTGGGTCCGCTGCTTGATACCCTGGGTAACGGCGGCAAAGGCATCGGCTGGAATACTGAGAAAGAAGTCGATTTCCTTAAGCAGCTTAACTATGTCAAAGCGGATGGCCCGGCAGCGGGACGGCCGAATATCGACACGGCCATCGACGCGGCAGAAGTGATCCTGACGCTGGCCCCGGAAACCAACGGTCAGGTAGCCGTTAAAGCCTGGCAGGCGCTGGGTGAGATTACCGGCCGCGACCATACCCATCTGGCGCTGAACAAGGAAGATGAAAAAATTCGCTTCCGCGATATCCAGGCACAGCCGCGCAAAATCATCTCCAGCCCAACCTGGTCTGGTCTGGAAGACGAACATGTCTCCTACAACGCCTGCTACACCAACGTTCACGAGCTGATTCCGTGGCGCACCCTGAGTGGCCGCCAGCAGCTGTATCAGGATCATGAGTGGATGCGTGCCTTTGGTGAAAGCCTGCTGGTCTACCGTCCGCCGATTGATACCCGTGCTGCCAAACCGTTGCTCAACAGCAAACCTAACGGTAATCCGGAGAAGGCGCTGAACTTCCTGACGCCACACCAGAAGTGGGGCATTCACTCCACCTACAGCGATAACCTGCTGATGCTGACCCTGTCGCGCGGCGGACCGATTGTCTGGATGAGCGAAGACGATGCCCGTGAACTGGGGATTGTCGATAACGACTGGATTGAGGCGTTCAATGCCAACGGTGCGCTGACCGCGCGTGCGGTGGTAAGCCAGCGTATTCCGGCCGGGATGACCATGATGTATCACGCCCAGGAACGTATTGTGAATATTCCGGGTTCAGAGATCACCAGCCAGCGCGGCGGTATTCATAACTCCGTCACCCGTACCTGTCCGAAACCGACCCATATGATCGGCGGCTATGCCCAGCTCTCCTGGGGCTTTAACTATTACGGCACCGTCGGTTCTAACCGCGATGAATTCGTGGTGGTAAGAAAAATGAACAACATTAACTGGTTAGACGGGGAAGGCAACGATGCCTGTCAGGGCAGCCAGCAGGAGGTAAAACCATGAAAATTCGCTCACAGGTCGGCATGGTGCTGAACCTCGACAAATGTATCGGCTGCCACACCTGCTCGGTAACCTGCAAAAACGTCTGGACCAGTCGTGAAGGGATGGAATATGCCTGGTTCAACAACGTAGAGAGCAAGCCCGGCGTCGGTTATCCCCACGCCTGGGAAGATCAGCAGAAATGGAAGGGCGGCTGGATCCGGAAAATCAACGGCAAGCTGGAGCCGCGCATGGGAAACCGTGTCGGCGTGCTGTCAAAAATCTTCGCTAACCCGGATGTGCCGGCGCTGGATGATTACTACGAACCGTTCGATTTCGATTACCAGCATCTGCACAATGCGCCGGCCGGTAAACACCAGCCGATTGCGCGCCCGCGTTCACTGATCACCGGTCAGCGGATGAAAAAAATCGAAAATGGCCCGAACTGGGAAGAGATCCTCGGCGGTGAATTTTCCAAACGTTCACAGGATAAAAACTTCGACAATATCCAGAAGGATATTTACGGCCAGTTTGAACACACCTTCATGATGTATCTGCCGCGCCTGTGTGAGCACTGCCTCAACCCTGCCTGCGTGGCGACCTGTCCGAGTGGTGCCATCTACAAGCGTGAAGAAGATGGCATTGTGTTGATCGACCAGGATAAATGCCGTGGCTGGCGTATGTGCCTTACCGGCTGCCCGTACAAAAAGATCTACTTCAACTGGAAGAGCGGCAAATCAGAAAAATGCATTTTCTGCTATCCGCGTATTGAAGCCGGCCAGCCGACCGTCTGCTCGGAAACCTGTGTCGGACGTATCCGCTATCTCGGCGTACTGCTGTATGACGCAGACCGTATTGAACAGGCCGCCTCAGCAGAGAACGAAAAAAATCTCTATCAGAGCCAGCTGGATATCTTCCTCGATCCACACGATCCGGCGGTGATCGCCCAGGCGCTGAAAGATGGCGTAGCGCAAAGCGTGATTGACGCGGCGCAACGTTCGCCGGTGTACAAAATGGCGATGGACTGGAAGCTGGCGCTGCCGCTGCATCCGGAATATCGCACCCTGCCGATGGTGTGGTATGTGCCGCCGTTGTCACCGATTCAGTCAGCCGTCGACGGTGGTGCACTGGCGCACACCGGCGTGCTGCCGGACGTTGAAAGCCTGCGTATTCCGGTCGAGTATCTGGCGAACCTGCTGACCGCCGGTGATACCGCGCCGGTGCTGCTGGCGCTGAAACGCATGCTGGCGATGCGTCATTACAAGCGGGCAGAAAGCGTCGAAGGTAAACGCGATGTCCGGGCGCTGGAACAGGTCGGTCTGAGCGAAGCGCAGGCGCAGGAGATGTACCGTTATCTGGCTATCGCCAACTATGAAGATCGCTTTGTGGTGCCGTCCAGCCATCGCGAACTGGCACGTGAAGCCTTCCCGGAAAGTAAAGGCTGCGGCTTTAGCTTCGGCGATGGCTGCCACGGCAGCGACAGCAAATTCAACCTGTTCAACAGCCGCCGTATCGATGCCATCGACATCACTAAACAAACCGTACGCCCGGAGGATGCATCATGATTGCGCTACGTGTGCTGTCGCGCCTGCTGGATTACCCGGATGAGGCGCTGTTTAGCCACCATCAGAACCTGATTGAGGCGCTGGAAAGCGCCCCTGAACTCGACCCAGCGCAGAGCGCACGGCTGGTGGACTTTATCCACCAGCTCTGCGCCCGGCCACTGCTCGACGTTCAGGCTGATTACTGCGAACTGTTTGATCGCGGCCGCGCCACCTCGCTGTTGCTGTTTGAACATGTGCACGGTGAGTCACGCGATCGCGGTCAGGCGATGGTCGATCTGCTGGCGCAGTATCGGGCCGACGGACTGGAGCTGGATAGCAAAGAGCTGCCTGATTATCTCCCGCTTTATCTTGAATACCTCGCCTGTAAAACGGCTGATGAGGTGCGTCAGGGTTTAGAGGATATCGCGCCGATCCTGGCGCTCCTGGCGGCGCGGCTGGTGGAACGTGAAAGTCCCTATGCCGATCTGTTCAGTGCGCTGTTAACGCTTTCGGGTACCGCTATTCAGCCTGACGCCTTACGGCCGCAGGTGGCACAGGAAGCGCGCGACGATACCCCGGCGGCCCTGGATGCCGTCTGGGAAGAGGAGCAGGTTAAATTTCTTGGCGAACAGGGCTGCGCCTCGGCGCAACAGGCCGCGCATCAGCGCCGTTTCGCCGCAGCGGTTGCGCCGCAGTATCTGGATATCGCTCAGGCTACTCCGCGCGCCACAGGAGAATCAGCATGAATTTTCTCAACACTTTCTTCTTTGATATTTACCCCTACCTTGCCGGGACGGTCTTTCTGGTCGGCAGCTGGCTGCGCTACGATTACGGGCAGTACAGCTGGCGCGCCGGTTCCAGCCAGATGCTGGATAAAAAAGGGATGCGGCTCGCCTCTAACCTGTTCCACATCGGCATCATCGGTATCTTTTTCGGCCATATCGTCGGGATGCTGACGCCTCACTGGATGTATCAATCCTTTCTGCCGCTCGACGTGAAGCAAAAGCTGGCGATGATGGCCGGTGGCGTGTTTGGCGCGATGACGCTGGCCGGTGGCGCACTGTTGCTGAAACGCCGTCTGACTAACCCTCGGGTGCGGGCAACCAGCAGCGTCGGCGATATCCTTATCCTGAGCTTACTGGTGGCGCAGGCTACCCTCGGACTGCTGACCATTCCTTTCTCGGCACAGCATATGGATGGCAGCGAGATGATGAAGCTGGTGGGCTGGGCGCAGGCAGTGGTGACCTTCCATGGCGGTGCATCCCATCATCTTGACGGCGTGGCTCTGATCTACCGGCTACATATGGTGCTGGGAATGACGTTATTCCTGCTGTTTCCATTCTGCCGCCTGGTGCATATCTGGAGCGCGCCGGTGGAGTATCTCACCCGTCGTTATCAGCTGGTGAGAAATCGCCGCTGACGAGGTGACGGTCACCGGCACAGCGCGTCCGGTGACCGTTTTTCGGGGCAGTTTCTTGACGTTTTTTTAAGAATTTGACCTGTATGTCGTTGCGCTGAACGACTACTATTAGCGCATCTGAATCTACCCCCTCGTTTATGGATTACCGATGCGTCTCAAGCTAGCTCTCCTTGCGTTCATCCCGTTACTGGCCTCCTGCAGCAGCAAACCTGAAGTCCCCCAACAGCAAAAGATGCTGGCTGCACCGCAAGGTGGATTCTTGCTCCAGCCGTCGCACAGTGGATCCGCGATGTTTGGTGACTTTGCCGGCAACCCGGCGGCAGAACAATTTATCGATCAGATGGTGGAGAAGCACGGCTTCGATCGCCAGCAACTGCATAACATTATTGGTCAGGCAAAGCGGCTGGACTATGTGCTGCGCCTGATGGATCGCCAGGCACCGAGCTATACGCCGGCACCGGGACCTAACGGTGCCTGGATTCGCTATCGCAATAAGTTTATTACGCCGGACAACGTCCAAAACGGCGTCGCCTTCTGGGATCAATATCAGGATGCGCTGCAACGCGCGCAGCAGGTCTACGGCGTGCCGCCTGAAATCATCGTCGGCATCATTGGCGTTGAAACCCGCTGGGGGCGCGTGATGGGGAAAACGCGTATTCTGGATGCGCTCGCGACCTTATCCTTCAACTATCCGCGTCGCGCGGCTTACTTCAGCAGCGAACTGGAAACCTTCCTGTTGATGGCGCGTAATGAGCAGGACGATCCGCTGGCGCTGAAAGGCTCGTTTGCCGGGGCGATGGGCTATGGTCAGTTCATGCCATCGTCCTACAAAGAGTACGCGGTGGACTTCAACGGTGATGGCCACGCCAACCTGTGGGATCCGGTTGATGCCATCGGCAGCGTGGCGCACTACTTCCAGCAGCACGGCTGGCGCAGCGGCGAAAACATTGCGGTCCCGGCCAGTGGTCAGGCGCCCTTGCTTGAAGATGGCTTCAAGACCCGCTACAGCGTAGGCATGCTGGCTGCCTCCGGCCTGTCGCCGCAGGGCTCACTCAATGGCAACGACCAGGTGAGCCTGCTACGGCTTGATTTGGGCACCAGCTATCAGTACTGGTACGGTTTACCCAACTTTTATGTCATTACCCGTTATAACCACAGCACCCATTACGCGATGGCGGTGTGGCAGTTAGGCGAGGCCGTTAGCAAGGCGCGGCAGGGCGGAATGCTATAAAGACTGTCCTTATCAACTGTAAGGTTATATGATGACGCCCTTTTTCAGGCCCATCAGCCCTTGTTATCTCTGGAGTCGTTATGTCTTTACCTGCCTGCCCAGCCTGTCACGCCGATTACACCTGGCAAGATGGCGATAACCTTAACTGTCCTTCCTGTGGTCATATCTGGACCGAGGCGGAAAGTGACAGCAGCAATCCGTCGCTGGAAGTGCGTGACGCTAACGGCAATCTGCTGGCAGATGGCGACAGCGTCACAGTGATTAAAGATCTCAAGGTGAAGGGGAGTTCTTCGTCGCTGAAGATTGGCACCAAAGTGAAAAGCATCCGTCTGGTTGAAGGGGACCACAACATCGACTGTAAGATCGACGGTTTTGGTCCGATGAAATTGAAGTCTGAGTTCGTCAAAAAGAACTGAGGCTGGCGGGCGCAGGGAGGCGCCCGTAATGCTGATTAGCTGAATAACCGATCGAGCGCCGCACACTGTTGCGCGTCTAAAGTGCCACCGTAATTACGCGATGCGCTACGCATTGAATCATAGCGACGCGACACCGCGGTTTTTATCGTGGTCACAAAGTCATCACCGATGCTGTAAATCGCCATCATCCGGCCAATCTGTTGCTGGATACGCGTCAGTTCAGCCATATTGCCGTCACGCCACGCCTGCATCATTTGGGCAAAAACCTCCGGCACAATATTGTTCAGTCCCGAGATTACCCCGGCGCCACCCGCCAGCAGATTGGGCAACAGATATTCGTCATAGCCCGACAGCACCGCAAAATCGCTGCGTACCTTTTTTGTCTCGTCAATCATTGCCCGGTTATGCGACAGGCAGTCGACGGTATCCTTAATGCCGATGAAATTCGGCAGTTTTGCTGCTAGCGCGGCGACCAGCGTGGGGGAGAGGTCGCAGCCGGTGCGCGCCGGAAAATTATAGGCAAACCACTTGCCGCCTAACTGCTGATCGAGCGTTTCAAAATAATGCATCAGCTGGTTCTGCGTCTGGCCGTAGTAGTAGGGCGGCAGAACCATCACCGCGTCGTAACCACTTTCCCATGCCGCTTCAGCCAGCGACAGCATATCCGCGACGCAGGTAGCGGAGACATTAGCCACCATTGTCAGCGGCGATAGGGGACGGGCTTCTTTAATCAGCTGTAAGCGTTCCTGCTGCGTCAATGAGGCGAACTCGCCAATACTGCCCATGATCAGTAAGGTATCAATGCCTGAACGGTTGAGGCGCGAAAAATGGCGTCCGAGCGCATCGATATCGATCGCACCCTGCGCATTAAACGGGGTCACCGAGGGACACCAGACGCCGGCAAAGGCAGATTCTGCAGTCATGACTCACTCCTGAGTAGCGTTTAGGGAAAATGAAACAGTGTTTTAACTTAATTATTCCGCCTTAGCACCGCCAGTATTCGATTCAGAAATGAGCAACAGGTCGCACTTTTCCGCGTTTAAAGCGTCTTATCGATCGGTCACGTCAGATAACCAAACCGGAGGTGAGCATGAAAGAGTGGGATCCTGAGTTGTATCGCAAGTTTGAGGCGGAACGCACCCGCCCGGCACGTGAACTGCTGGCGCACATCAGCGTTGAAGAGGTTGAGCAGGTGACCGATTTGGGCTGCGGTCCGGGCAACAGCACCGAATTGCTGGCTGAAGCCTGGCCGCTGGCCACGGTCTGCGGGCTCGACAGTTCAGCAGCGATGTTAGCCCAGGCGCGCGAACGGTTACCGCACTGCCGCTTTGTACAGGCGGACATTCGCAGCTGGCAGGCAGAAACGCCTCAGCAGGTGATCTATGCCAATGCGTCGCTACAGTGGCTGGATAACCACGCGACGCTGTTTCCCCATCTGGTGGAACAACTGGCACCCGGCGGCGTGCTGGCAGTGCAGATGCCCGATAATCTCAATGAGCCCTCGCATCGATTGATGCGCGACGTGGCGGCGTCTGAACCCTGGCATTCCCGTATTGATGCCAAAACGGCGGACCGTAAACAGCTGCTCCCGACCAGCGACTATTACGATCTGCTCACCGGCACCGGCTGTGACGTGGATATCTGGCGCACCACCTATTATCACGTGATGGCCGATGCACAGGCGATTATCAGCTGGCTACAGGCGACCGGCCTGCGCCCGTTTCTGGCCATGCTGGATGAAGCCGAACAGGCGGATTTTCTGGCGGCCTATCATCAGCGTTTGCTCAGCGCCTATCCGGCGCAGCGCGATGGTCAGGTTCTGCTCGCTTTCCCGCGTCTTTTTATCGTTGCCGTGAAAAAAAGCTGAGGTTAAGGGAAAACAGGCCGCAAAAAGCGGGCAATACTTAAGACAGGGCTTGAAAAAGTGGCGGTGTTGCACCACTTTCATTGCACCACCTGAGGGAGAAACACGATGGATGATCGGCAGTTGCAGGCGCTTAGCGCGCAGATCGGTGAGAAGCTTAAGCAGCAAAACGCCACCGTAACCTGTGCAGAATCCTGCACCGGAGGGTGGATTGCCAAGGTGTTTACTGACATCAGTGGCAGCTCAGCCTGGTTTGAACGCGGCTTCGTGACCTACAGTAATGATGCCAAGCAGCAGCTGGTGGGCGTTCAGGCAACGTCGCTGGAACAGTACGGAGCGGTGAGTGAAGCCGTGGTGCGCGAAATGGCGCTGGGCGCAAGGCACGCCGCCCGGGCAGACTACGCCATCTCCGTGAGCGGTATTGCCGGGCCGGATGGCGGCAGTGCGGAAAAACCGGTCGGCACCGTCTGGTTCGGTTTTGCCGGTCCGCAGGATAAAGTCCTGACTTTTCAGCAGCATTTCTCCGGTGACCGTGAGGCGGTACGCCGCCAGTCCGTCGCCTGGGCACTACAGCGGCTGTATGGCGAATTTCTGACAAATTAAACTTGATACTGTATGACTATACAGTATAATTGTCGGCAACAGAAAGAGTGCAGGCACCCCTGAGTGCGTGTTTACCCGGCTTGATTAGGAGTTGAAATGGCGATTGATGAAAACAAACAAAAGGCTTTAGCTGCCGCGCTGGGCCAGATTGAGAAGCAATTTGGTAAAGGCTCCATCATGCGCTTGGGTGAAGACCGCTCAATGGATGTGGAAACCATCTCTACCGGTTCGCTGTCGCTGGACATTGCGTTAGGCGCAGGCGGTCTGCCAATGGGCCGTATCGTTGAGATTTACGGGCCAGAGTCTTCAGGTAAAACCACGCTGACCCTGCAGGTAATCGCGTCAGCACAGCGTAAAGGCAAAACCTGTGCCTTTATCGATGCTGAGCATGCGCTGGATCCGGTTTACGCCAAGAAACTGGGCGTAGACATCGACAACCTGCTTTGTTCGCAGCCAGACACCGGTGAGCAGGCGCTGGAGATTTGTGATGCGCTGGCCCGCTCAGGCGCGGTTGACGTAATCATTGTCGACTCCGTGGCGGCACTGACGCCGAAAGCGGAAATCGAAGGTGAAATCGGTGACTCACACATGGGCCTGGCGGCACGTATGATGAGCCAGGCGATGCGTAAGCTTGCCGGTAACCTGAAGCAGTCCAACACCCTGCTGATCTTCATCAACCAGATCCGTATGAAAATTGGTGTGATGTTTGGTAACCCGGAAACCACTACCGGTGGTAACGCGCTGAAGTTCTACGCTTCTGTCCGTCTTGATATCCGCCGTATCGGCGCTATCAAAGAGGGCGATAACGTGGTGGGCAGTGAGACTCGCGTTAAAGTGGTGAAAAACAAAATCGCGGCGCCATTTAAACAGGCAGAGTTCCAGATCATGTACGGCGAAGGCATCAACACCTTCGGCGAACTGGTCGACCTGGGCGTGAAGCACAAGCTGATCGAAAAAGCGGGTGCATGGTACAGCTACCAGGGCGATAAGATTGGTCAGGGTAAATCGAATGCCAGCAACTTCCTCAAAGAGAATGCGGCTGTCGCAAACGAGATTGATCTGAAGTTACGTGAAATGTTACTGAACGGCGCTGACGATAAGCTTGCCGCAGAGCAGTCTGCTGACAAAGTTGAAAACGCAGCCAGTGAAGCGAACGAAGACTTCTAATCACTCACGCGGGGGTGGAGAAATCCACTCCCGTTGTTTTTTACCACTTACCCTCTCTTTCTTACCTTTCTTCTCTCCCGATCTGTCGCCATAATCCCCTTCCCGTTAGTACAAGGTGCGCAGTATGTCTGAACAATCCCAGCCCCAACCCAACATTGTCTCTTTTTCTCGTCTGCTCGACCGTGCGATGCGCATTCTTGGACAGCGCGATCACAGTCGTGCCGAATTAGCGCGTAAGCTGCAACAGTCGGCGCAGCGTGCGGCGTGGGCACAGCAGAAAGAGCCGGAAATCGTCACCGAAGAGCTGCTGGAAAAAGTGCTCAACTGGTGCCAGGAAAATGGCTGGCTAAACGACGCGCGTTTCACCGAACGTTTTATTCAGAGCCGAAGCCGCAAAGGTTTTGGTTCACAGCGGGTACGTCTGGAACTGGCGCAGAAGGGGATCGATCGCGAGGCGATTGATATTGCGATGGAAGAAACCGAGGTGGACTGGTCTGCCTGTGCTGCCCAGCTGGCTGAACGTAAATTCGGACACCCGTTACCGAAAGAATGGAAAGAGAAAGCCAAAGTACTACGCTATCTACAGTCAAAAGGCTTCATGAGCGAAGATATTCAGTCCGTTTTCAGAAATTTTGACGACTAAAAGCCGATGTAATTTTACTTCCCACTGAAGAAAATTTATCTTATTCCCACTTTTTGTTCCTCTAATCAGGCGCCGCCAGGATGTGGCATCGCGGAAAAGATGGAACGTTCGTTAGCGTGATTCCAGGATATATATGAGCAAGAGCACTGCTGAGATCCGTCAAGCGTTTCTCGACTTTTTTCATAGCAAGGGACATCAGGTTGTAACCAGCAGCTCCCTCGTACCGAATAACGATCCGACGTTGCTGTTTACCAACGCCGGAATGAACCAGTTCAAAGATGTTTTCCTCGGCCAGGACAAGCGTGATTACTCACGTGCGACCACTTCACAGCGCTGCGTGCGTGCCGGTGGCAAACACAACGATCTTGAAAATGTCGGCTATACCGCACGTCATCACACTTTCTTTGAAATGCTGGGTAATTTCAGCTTTGGTGACTACTTCAAGAAAGAGGCAATCGCTTTTGCCTGGGAACTGTTGACGAGCGAGCAGTGGTTCGGCCTGCCAAAAGAGCGTCTGTGGGTTACGGTATATGAAACCGATGATGAAGCTTATGCCATCTGGGCCAACGAGATTGGCGTGCCGCACGAACGCATTATCCGTATCGGCGACAACAAGGGCGGGGCTTACGCGTCAGATAACTTCTGGCAGATGGGCGACACCGGCCCTTGCGGTCCCTGCAGCGAAATTTTCTACGATCACGGCGATCACATCTGGGGTGGACCACCAGGCAGCCCGGAAGAGGATGGCGACCGCTACATTGAGATCTGGAACATCGTCTTCATGCAGTTCAATCGTCAGGCGGATGGCACCATGCTGCCGCTGCCGAAACCGTCGGTTGATACCGGCATGGGCCTGGAGCGCATTACTGCCGTACTGCAACACGTCAACTCTAACTATGAAATCGACCTGTTCCAGAAACTGATCCAGGCGGTAGCGCAGGTGACCGGTGCCACCGATCTGAGCAATAAATCACTGCGCGTGATTGCCGATCATATCCGCTCTTGTGCATTCCTGATTGCCGATGGCGTGATCCCGTCGAATGAGAACCGTGGTTACGTGCTGCGTCGCATCATTCGTCGTGCCGTACGTCATGGCAACATGCTGGGCGCGAAAGACGCATTCTTCTATAAGCTGGTCGCGCCGCTGGTTGAGGTGATGGGATCGGCCGGTGAAGAGTTACAGCGTCAGCAGGCTCAGGTTGAGCAGGTGCTGAAAAGCGAAGAAGAGCAGTTCGCTAAGACTCTGGAACGCGGCCTGGCGCTGCTGGACGAAGAGCTGGCGAAACTGCAGGGTGATACGCTGGATGGCGAAACGGTCTTCCGTCTGTACGATACCTTTGGCTTCCCGGCTGACCTGACGGCTGATGTCTGCCGCGAACGCAATCTGAAGATCGACGAAGCGGGCTTCGAGCAGGCGATGGAGCAACAGCGCCAGCGCGCACGTGAAGCGAGTGGTTTCGGCGCGGATTACAGCAACGTTATTCGTATCGATGCGGCGTCCTCGTTCAAAGGCTACGACCAGCTGGATTTAGCCGCGACGGTGAAAGCGCTGTACGTGGCAGGCGAGTCGGTGAATGAAGTCACCGAAGGCCAGGAAGCGGTTGTGGTACTGGATGAAACGCCATTCTATGGCGAATCAGGCGGTCAGGTCGGCGATACCGGCGTGCTGACAGGGAAGAATGCTGAATTTAGCGTACAGGACACACAAAAATATGGTCAGGCAATCGGTCATATCGGTAAGCTGACGGCAGGGCAGTTACGTATCGGCGATCGCCTTGAAGCAAAAGTTGATGCGGCACGCCGGGCGCGTATCCGTCTTAACCACTCTGCAACCCACTTATTGCATGCCGCGCTGCGTCAGGTATTAGGTGAGCATGTTGCACAGAAGGGATCTCTGGTTAACGATAAATACCTGCGTTTTGACTTCTCGCATTTCGAAGCGATGAAACCTCAGGAGATTCGCCAGGTCGAAGATATTGTCAACGCGCAGATTCGTCGCAACTTGCCGGTTGAAACCGACGTGATGGATCTTGAGGCGGCGAAATCTAAAGGTGCCATGGCGCTGTTTGGCGAAAAATATGATCAGCGCGTGCGCGTCCTGACCATGGGTGATTTCTCGGTTGAGCTGTGCGGCGGCACGCACGCGGCACGTACCGGCGACATCGGTCTGTTCCGTATCCAGGCTGAGTCAGGCACTGCGGCGGGTATTCGTCGTATTGAAGCGATTACCGGTGAAGGCGCCCTGGCGCAGGTCAATGCGCAGAGCAGCCAGCTGCACGATCTGGCGCAGCTGGTGAAAGCCAACAGCAGCAACCTGAATGAAAAAGTACGTGGTCTGGTGGATCACGTACGGGCGCTGGAGAAAGAGTTGCAGCAACTGCGCGATCAGCAAGCAGCGCAGGAGAGCGCGTCTCTGAGCAGCAGTGCCATCGATGTGAAAGGCGTGAAGCTGCTGGTCAGTGAGCTGAATAACGTTGAGCCGAAAATGTTGCGTACCATGGTGGATGACCTGAAAAACCAGTTGGGTTCGGCCATCATTGTGTTAGCGACGGTTGCGGAAGGTAAAGTGTCGTTAATCGCTGGCGTGACCAAAGATTTGACTGACCGGGTTAAAGCCGGTGAACTGATTGCAGGTCTGGCGCAGCAGGTCGGCGGCAAGGGCGGTGGACGCCCGGATATGGCGCAGGCTGGCGGAACCGATGTGGCGGCCCTGAAAGGCGCGTTAACAGGGGTTGAGGACTGGGTCAGCAGCCGTCTGTAAGTGAATTAAAACAAGGCATCGTATAAAGCGTCAGAACGGTTGTTCCGGCGCTTTTTCATACGATGTCAGAGTAGCAAATGACAAAGTCAGGTTGATGTAGTGTATTTCGGCTAAACTAACTATCAGCAGAATGTATTAGCGCATCGATGTGCATTGGTGTATTTGTCATACTCATTGTGCAGCGTTAAATGATGGATAATGCCGGGAGCCTGTACAAGCCCGACTCTTTTAATCTTTCAAGGAGCAAAGAATGCTTATTCTAACTCGTCGAGTTGGTGAAACCCTCATGATCGGTGATGAGGTGACTGTAACGGTGCTGGGTGTTAAAGGTAACCAGGTTCGCATCGGGGTTAACGCTCCGAAAGAAGTGTCTGTGCATCGCGAAGAGATCTATCAACGCATCCAGGCTGAAAAAACGCAACAAACCAGCGTTTAACGGATTCAGCGTCTCGCACCTGTGCGAGGCGCTACCGCTTTATCGACCCATTCCCTCCTTTTTCTTTTCTCCCTCTTATTCCCTTATTTGTTAACTGCATCATCTTTCATTGTTGATAATTCACTCTTTTTGCCGTCATTTTGTCCCAATTGTCTGTCATTTGTTCAATCAAACAAACCTTCGGAAAAATTGTTTGACTTATAAGTGCGGGAAAGTAATATGTGCGCCACGCAGTGCCGATGAGCGGAAACAAAGTTCAGCGGCGCAGTTCGGAAGAACGCGTAAGGTGAGGTGGCCGAGAGGCTGAAGGCGCTCCCCTGCTAAGGGAGTATACGGTCAAAAGCTGTATCGAGGGTTCGAATCCCTCCCTCACCGCCATTTCCGATGCATCCATAGCTCAGCTGGATAGAGTACTCGGCTACGAACCGAGCGGTCGGAGGTTCGAATCCTCCTGGATGCACCATATTTTCGAATATGGAGAAGTGCCTCAGTGTGACATGACGCAATTAGTGTTCAGGTCGTACTAAGGAGGTTAACGTTGCATCAGCAACGGCCCGCAGGGCGAAGCGCAAGCTGAGTAATCCTCCTGGATGCACCATCGGAATAAAAACAAAGTGAACTAGCAATTCCTTTCATGGTGAGTAGTTAGCACCCTGCGTTGTACAAGAATTAAATCAATGCATCCATAGCTCAGCTGGATAGAGTACTCGGCTACGAACCGAGCGGTCGGAGGTTCGAATCCTCCTGGATGCACCATATTTTCGAATATGGAAAGTGCCTCAGTGTGTCATAGCGTGAAAATCGTCAGACTGCACTAAGGAGGATAACATTGCATCAGCAACGGCCCGCCGGGCGAAGCGTAAGCTGAGACATTATCCGCGATGCACTCTTCACTTTGCTGTTTTGCCGGTTAGCAACCTGCTCCGTAATTCCCCAGATTTCCGTTGCATCCATAGCTCAGCTGGATAGAGTACTCGGCTACGAACCGAGCGGTCGGAGGTTCGAATCCTCCTGGATGCACCATCTCTTTCGATATCATTATCTCCTCAGCGTCTTATAGCGTTCTCATTGTTCAGGCTGCACTAACGTGCATAACGTTGCCTCAGCAACGGCCCGCACTGGTGCCTCCTCTGAATGAGCCCTTTGCATTTCTTCCTCTACTGCTCACGTTTAATCGCAAAACCGATCTGCTTTATCAACCCGGCTAACAGGCTGTCTGGCCTGACTCTTTCTGCTGACGGTTAGCGCGTAAATCCGGTTTTCTATTGCTGGCTTTTAATTGATGCCAGCCAGCTCCGGTTTACCCTCTGCGGATAAAAAATGCTGCAATTTCGTACGGTTATTGCCGGTCGCAGACGATCACCTTTATCTGAAAAGAAAAATTGCTAATGCTTTCAAAGCATTTGCTGTTCATCCACCCTGGCGACAACCTGTGCACATTAGGCTAAAGTAATGTCTCATTTACAGGAGGTCCGGAGTGACTATGTACGATCAATACGACGCCCTGATTTTCGATATGGACGGCACCATTCTCGATACTGAGCCGACACATCGAAAAGCGTGGCGTCAGGTACTGGCGCGTTATGGAATGACGCTGGATGAAGCGCGTATTGTCGGCTTTAATGGTGCTCCTACCTGGCGACTGGCGCAGTTCATCATCGAAACGAATCAGTCGTCTCACGATCCTCATCTTCTTGCCGCCGAAAAGACCGCCGCAGTGAAAGCCATGCTGTTGGAAAATGTTCAGCCGCTTCCTTTGATGGAGGTGGTGAAGGCTTACCACGGGCGTCGTCCTATGGCAGTCGGTACCGGCAGTGAACACAGCATGGCAGATGCGTTACTGACGCAGCTGGGCGTGCGTGAGCTGTTTTCCGCCGTGGTCGGCGCTGATGACGTACAGCGGCATAAACCTGAACCAGATACCTTCTTACGCTGCGCCGAGCTGATGGGCGTGGCGCCAGAGCGCTGTGTGGTTTTCGAAGATGCAGATTTTGGCGTTCAGGCGGCGAAAGCGGCAGGGATGGATGTGGTGGACGTCCGCTTACTGTGAGTGAGATGCTCGCCTATGCCTCATTGTTCGGCAGCAGTTTTTTAAGTGCGACGCTCCTGCCAGGAAGCTCTGAAGCACTGCTGATAGCACTATTAATTGCAAAAAAGACGTCAGTTTATGGGTTGCTTTTGGCCGCATCACTGGGAAACACCTTGGGCGGCTTAACCAACATTTTTCTTGGTCGCTTGCTGCCGTTAAAACGTCAGGGGCGATGGCATGACACAGCAATGACGTGGTTGCACCGATTGGGTCCTGCAGCACTGTTATTTAGCTGGTTACCAGTGATAGGTGATCTGCTCTGCGTGCTTGCAGGCTGGTTACGCTTCGCCTGGTTACCGGCGATGTTGTATCTCGCTGTCGGTAAAACACTGCGTTATATCGTTATCGCGACCGCCACATTACAGGGTATGCAATGGTGGCATTGATTCGCACAGATTCGAGGCTACGGTTAACATTATGCTGAACAAAAATAAATTATTCTCACAGCGGGAGGTTAATGTGATCCCGGACGTATCTAAAGCGCTCTCCTGGCTGGAAGCGCATCCTGATGCCCTCAAGGGTATCGGCCGTGGCATCGAACGTGAAACGTTGCGCGTGCAGGCAGACGGTAAGCTGGCGGAAACCGGTCACCCCGAATCACTGGGTTCGGCGCTGAAGCATGACTGGATTACCACAGACTTTGCCGAAACGCTGCTGGAGTTCATTACGCCAGTGGATCACAGCATCGATCACATGCTGGCTTTCCTGCGTGATATTCATCGTCATGTTGCCCGTGAACTCGGCGAAGAGCGTATGTGGCCCTTCAGCATGCCGTGCGAGATTGACGATGCGAACAAGATTGAACTGGCACAGTATGGGAAATCCAATATTGGCCAGATGAAAACGCTGTACCGCCAGGGGCTGAAAAACCGCTACGGCGCGTTAATGCAGACCATCTCCGGTATTCACTATAACTTCTCGCTGCCGCTCTCTTTCTGGCAGGAATGGGCCGATGTGAAAGATCAGGAAAGCGGGAAAGAGACCATCTCTGCCGGCTATCTGCGACTGATCCGTAACTATTATCGTTTTGGCTGGGTGATCCCGTATCTGTTTGGTGCGTCGCCCGCCATCAGTTCCAGCTTCCTACAGGGCCGCGAGAGCGCACTGCCGTTTGAAACTAACGATAAAGATACCCTGTGGCTGCCGTATGCCACCTCGCTGCGTCTGAGCGATTTAGGCTATACCAACAAATCCCAGAGCGCGCTGGGCATTACCTTCAATTCACTGGAAGGCTATGTCACTGCGCTGAAGAAAGCGATCAAGACGCCGTCGGAAGAGTATGCTGAGATGGGCACCAAAGATGCCGACGGCAACTGGCTCCAGCTCAACACTAACGTGCTGCAGATTGAAAATGAACTCTATGCGCCTATCCGGCCTAAGCGCGTTACGCGCTCGGGTGAAGCGCCTTCTGACGCGCTGCTGCGTGGCGGCATTGAGTACATTGAAGTGCGCTCGCTGGATATTAACCCGTTCTCAGCGATTGGCGTGGACGAGAACCAGGTGCGCTTCCTCGACCTGTTCCTGATCTGGTGTACGCTGGCTGACGCGCCGGAAATGAGCGCTGACGAGCTGCAGTGTACCCGTAAAAACTGGAATAGAGTGGTGCTGGAAGGGCGTAAGCCGGATCAGAAAATTGCGGTCGGCTGTGGTGAAGCGGAGCATTCGCTGGTTGAAGTCGGTAAGACACTGTTTGCCGATCTGCGTCGGGTGGCGGAAGTTTTAGACAGCAACAACCAGGGCAGCACGCAATATCAACAAGTTTGCGATCAACTGGTGGCATCGTTCGACGATCCTGAGCTAACCTATTCGGCGCGCATCCTTCAGGCGATGAAGGACAATGGTGTTACCGGTACCGGTGTGGCGTTAGCAGAACAGTATCGCCATCTGCTTTGCGAAGAGCAGCTGGAAGTGCTGAGCGAAGACGATTTCAGTCGTCAGGCGAAGGAGTCTGTGGCAGCACAGCAGGCGCTTGAAGCCGATGACAAGCTGGATTTTGAGGCTTATCTGGCGAGCCGGGAAGGATAGAAAAGAAAAAGGCCACATCAATGTGGCCAAATTAACATCTCTGTTGTCAGGGATGATGATAACAAATGCGCGTCTTTCATATATTCAGACGTTGGGCGAACAGAAAAGTTTCATCGTTTTAAAAAAAATTCTTAAAACAGGAGGTGACGTATGCCACTACTGGACAGTTTTACCGTTGATCACACTATCATGGCCGCTCCCGCCGTACGCGTTGCGAAAACCATGAAGACTCCGCATGGCGATACGATTACCGTTTTTGACCTGCGTTTTTGCCGCCCGAACATTGATATCCTCACTGAGCGTGGCATTCATACGCTGGAGCACCTGTTTGCCGGTTTCATGCGTAATCATCTGAACGGTGACGGCGTTGAAATCGTTGATATCTCGCCAATGGGTTGCCGTACTGGCTTCTACATGAGCCTGATTGGTACGCCAGACGAGCAGCGCGTAGCAAAAGCGTGGAAAGGGGCGATGGAAGACGTTCTGAAAGTTAAAGATCAGAACCAGATCCCTGAGCTGAACGAATACCAGTGCGGCAGCTACAAGCTGCACTCGCTGGAAGAAGCGCAGCAGATCGCCCGCAATGTGCTGGCACATGATATCGGTGTTAACCGCAACGAAGATCTGAAACTGCCTGCTGAGAAGCTGAAAGAACTGCACATCTAGTCAGGACTTTTCTGCTAAAAAAAACGCCGCATTATTATTGCGGCGTTTTTTTATGGCTTAAGAGCCGATAGATTTCTTTAACGGCGTGGTCGGTGTGATGCGGACCTGTTTAATCATGTTGTCCTGCACATCGAGGATGTCGATGTTGTACTGACTGATTTGCACCCGGGTCTGCACCTCAGGAATCTCCTCCAGCGCCTCCAGCAGCATGCCATTGATGGTGCGGGCTTCCTGCTCCGGCAGATGCCAGTTAAACGCCTTGTTGATTTCACGCACGTTGGCGCTGCCTTCAACCAGTACCGATCCATCATTCTGCGGCATCACTTCTTCAGCCAGCGAAGGCGACATCGAGGTGGTGAAATCGCCGACGATCTCTTCCAGAATATCCTCTATCGTCACCAGTCCTTTGATATCGCCATACTCATCAACCACCAGTCCGGCTTTCTTCTTATTGCGCTGAAACTTCACCAGTTGGGTGTTGAGCGGCGTGCCTTCCGGGATGTAGTAGATCTCATCGGCAGCGCGCAGCAGCGTCTCTTTGGTGAACTCTTTTTTCTCGGTCATCATGCGCCAGGCCTCACGCACCCGCAGCATGCCGACGCAGTCATCCAGCGAATCCCGGAACAGCACGATGCGGCCGTGTGGCGAATGACTTAACTGGCGGACCACCGATTTCCAGTCATCGTTGATGTTGATGCCGACGATCTCATTACGCGGCACCATGATGTCATCCACACTGACCTTCTCGAGATCGAGGACGGACAACAGCATGTCCTGATTACGGCGTGATATCAGGTTACGCGATTCGTAAACGATGGTACGCAGCTCTTCTTTACTCAGCGCGGAATTGACAGAGCCGTCAGCGCGAATACCGACCATCCGCATCAGCAGACGGGTAATGGTGTTCAGCAACCAGACCAGCGGCAACATAATGTATTGCAACGGACCCAGCAGGAAGCTACTGGGATAGGCGACTTTTTCCGGATAGAGCGCCGCCACGGTTTTTGGTAACACTTCGGCAAACACCAGCACCACGAAGGTCAGTACACCGGTGGCGATGGCAACGCCGGCATCACCATACAGGCGCATCCCGACGATGGTACCGAGGGCAGAAGCAAGAATGTTGACCAGGTTGTTGCCGATCAGCACCAGGCTAATCAGGCGGTCAGGGCGGCGCAGCAATTTTTCGACGCGACGGGCAGCGCGGTGGCCATTTTTAGCCTGATGGCGCAGCTTGTAGCGATTGAGAGTCATCATGCCGGTTTCAGAGCCCGAAAAATAAGCCGAAACCAGCACCATGATGATCAGCGTAACAATCAGCGTGGTGGTTGAAACATGTTCCAACGCAGAACTTCCTTTTTAACGAGAGGTAGGGATAAGCAGGTGCTGTAGGATGCGACTGCCAAAGTAGGCCATGGTTAATAACAATGCGCCGCTGCAGTTAAACCACACCACACGACGTCCACGCCAACCTTCATGATAGTGCCCCCACAGCAAAACGATATACACAAACCAGGCGATGATGGAGAGCACCGCTTTATCGACGTTTTCCGCGCTGAAAAGATCCTGCATGTAAAACAAGCCGGTACACAGCACCAGCGTCAGCAGCACTACGCCGACCTGGGTGATGTGAAACATCTTGCGTTCAATCGTCAGCAGTGGCGGCATGTCCTGGGTAAAGGTCAGTCGCTTGTTTTTCAGCTGATAATCGATCCACGCCAGTTGCAGCGCATACAGCGCCGCGATGATCAGCGTCGCGTAGGCAAACAGCGAGAGGCCGATATGAATCATCATGCCTGGGGTGGTTTCCAGATGAGTGATAAACGCATTGGGCACAAAAGTAGCAAAGGCGAGGTTGATCAGCGCGAAGCTATAAACAATCGGCAGCAGTAACCAGCCACGGTTGCGGGACGCCACAATGGTCATGATGGCACAGATCAACAGACTGACCAGCGAGCCGATATTGAGCAGGCTTAAGTTCTGTCCACTGTCGACGGCAAAAATACGTTGCTGCAAGGCCACCGCGTGAGTAATCAACGCGACGCAGGCAGAGAGCATCGCCATTCGCCGCCAGCCGCCGTTACGTTTCAACAGGCTGGGAATGATCAGTGCAAGACTAAGGGAGTAGGCGAACAGCGCCACTATCGCGAAAACGAACATAGATCCTTTCGGGTATCAGTCAGATAAGGAAAACGGCAGTATAGCGCCAGCCGCAGCTGGCACCAAACGATCTGAGGGGCAATTGCAGAGATCGCTGAGGCTTCGTGTTATAATCCGCCGCATTCTGCCGATCAGGCGCCTCGCGATCTTTTTAAGTGAGAGACCATGTTTGATAATTTAACCGATCGTTTGTCGCAAACCCTGCGCAATATCAGCGGCCGCGGAAGGCTGACTGAAGAGAACATCAAAGAGACCCTGCGTGAAGTTCGCATGGCACTGCTTGAGGCAGACGTTGCGCTGCCGGTAGTGCGTGACTTCATTAATCGCGTGAAAGAGAGCGCGGTTGGGCACGATGTGAATAAAAGCCTGACGCCAGGTCAGGAGTTCATCAAGATCGTCCGTAACGAACTGGTTGCGGCGATGGGTGCAGAAAACAATGCGCTGGATCTGGCTGCGCAGCCGCCTGCCGTAGTGCTGATGGCCGGCCTGCAGGGTGCGGGTAAAACCACCAGCGTCGGTAAGCTGGGTAAGTTCCTGCGTGAGAAGCATAAAAAGAAAGTCTTAGTGGTTTCTGCCGACGTTTATCGTCCGGCGGCAATCAAACAGCTGGAAACGCTGGCGCAACAGGTGGGTGTAGACTTCTGTCCATCCGATCTGAGCCAGAAGCCGGTCGACATTGTTAACCATGCGCTGCGTGAAGCACGCCTGAAGTTTTACGATGTTCTGCTGGTGGATACTGCGGGTCGTCTGCACGTTGACGAAGCGATGATGGACGAAATCAAACAGGTTCATGCCGCGATTAATCCGGTAGAAACGCTGTTTGTGGTCGATGCCATGACCGGTCAGGATGCGGCGAATACCGCCAAAGCCTTTAACGAAGCGCTGCCGCTCACCGGGGTTATCCTGACCAAAGTGGATGGTGATGCGCGCGGTGGTGCGGCGCTGTCGATTCGTCATATCACCGGCAAGCCGATTAAGTTCATGGGTGTCGGTGAGAAGACTGATGCACTGGAGCCGTTCTATCCGGAGCGTATCGCTTCACGTATCCTCGGCATGGGCGATGTGCTGTCGCTGATCGAAGATATCGAAAGCAAGGTTGACCGCGATCAGGCGGAGAAGCTGGCGAAGAAGCTGAAAACCGGTGACGGTTTCGATCTCAATGACTTCCTTGAGCAGTTGAAGCAGATGCGTAACATGGGCGGGATGGCCAGCCTGATGGGCAAACTGCCAGGCATGGGGCAGCTGCCGGATAACGTGAAGTCACAGATGGATGACAAGGTGCTGGTGCGCATGGAAGCGATCATCAACTCGATGACGCATAAAGAACGCCAGAAGCCTGAAATCATCAAAGGCTCGCGCAAGCGCCGTATTGCTACCGGCTCCGGTATGCAGGTGCAGGACGTTAACCGCTTACTGAAGCAGTTCGACGACATGCAGCGTATGATGAAGAAAATGAAGAAGGGCGGAATGGCGAAAATGATGCGCGGCATGAAAGGTATGATGCCGCCAGGTTTCCCTGGACGCTAAGTGTTCCACAAAAAAGCCCGAAAGGACGCGGTTTAGGTTGCTTTTTGCGCCAAAATGAGTAAAATTTTCGGGCTTTTTATACAGCACCCGGACCCCGTTCCTCGATGGGGGCCGGGTGTTTTATTAACTGAAGAGGATGTTATGGTAACAATTCG
>Ga0308156_1000840_pt1 | contig 46877 bp, 49 predicted proteins | sample PhyAR2_FD_201041 | JGI IMG/M metagenome (GOLD analysis project Ga0308156, IMG submission 201041) | Phyllosphere microbial communities from UC Gill Tract Community Farm, Albany, California, United States - DLSL A.R2 | ecosystem: Host-associated > Plants > Phyllosphere > Unclassified | place: USA... | reverse complement strand
AGATTTATTAAAACAGTATAAAGAGTATATATTAATAAATAAAGTTGAACGGCTACAGTTTCTACCGGCAACCGACTCTCTAGATGAAATATTGGATTCGGTTTCCGTTTTTTGCCTTACATCACAAACTGAGTGTTTTCCAATGGTATTATTAGAATGTAAGAATAGTGCATTGCCCGCAATCTCCTATGATTCTCCAAACGGTCCTAGACATATTATTAAAAACGACGGTGTCTTGGCTGAACATAATGATATAAAAGGTTTTGCGGAAAAATTATCACAGCTTTTAAAAGATGATAAAAAACGAGTAATATTATCAGAAAATGCGTACAATAATAGATTTATATTTTCATCTTCAGAAATCATTAAACAATGGAACAACCTTCTATAAAAAAGAAACAAATCTATTTACCTGGTCTTAATGGTATCAGAGCCATAGCAGCATTAGCAGTTATAATTTCACATACAAACGGAAATTTTGGAAATTTTGGTCTTACTTCATTACCTTACTTAGGACTTGCAGGTTTTGGAGTAACTATTTTTTTTACGCTCAGCGGATTTTTAATAACATTTCTCCTTTTCAAGGAAATTGAAAGTACGGGAAGTATCAATATAAAAAAATTCTATGTGCGCCGCATCCTTAGAATTTGGCCATTGTATTATTTTTATTTATTTGTCATTCTTGCTGTAGTAGGGTATATTGCGATAGGAAAGACATTTTTTCTTTATCTGATCATAATTCCAAATATTGCTAATGGGTATATATTTTATAATGCTATGCCCTGGGCCATACCATCCGGTACTGCAATGTTTTTAATTGGACATTATTGGTCATTAGGAGTAGAGGAACAGTTTTATTCTTTCTGGCCTTGGATTATTAGAAGAGTGAAAAATATTTTTTTGCTTCTTATCTTGTTTCCACTTTTATTTTTAATTTTAAAAATTATAGCAAAGTACCTTCAATGGCCGCTTCCCATTCAGTTTATTCTTCACTACTCACGATTTGGATGTTTAGCGATTGGAGCGCTTGGAGCTTATGTTTTTTGGAAAAATTATTCTATACTCAAATATCTCAAATCTCCTATAATACAGTTATTACCTTGGCTTATTTTGATTATAATATCTCTAAATAAATTTCATATTTTTTCGATTGTTGATCATGAGATCGTTTCAGTTTTTATAGTTGTACTAATTATAAATCAAATATCGGGTTACTGGAAATTAATTAATCTGGAAAATAAGATTTTCGATTATCTAGGAAAAATTTCCTTCGGTCTGTACGTTTACAACCCACTAATAATTTTTATTTTATATAAATTGATAAGCAAGTATTTTAGTTTAGAGGATAGTATAATTTCTTACACAAGTATCTATGTAATAGTGATAATTGCCAATATTTTCATTGCACATCTATCATATTTCACATTAGAGAATTTTTTTTTAAGTATGAAGTCTAAATTTATCACAGTGAAAAGTGTAGCAAGTAAAGAAGAATTAAATGAAAACTAAAAACCTCCTCTTCATCACCTGGGATGGGCCGCAGACTTCTTATATGGAAGGTTTGTTTATGCCTATCTTTCAGGAGGTGGCAAAAATGGATAATGTAAAATTCCACGTCTTACAGTTTACCTGGGCAGATGAAAAAAAAATCACCCATACAAGGGATGTTGCCCAAAAAATGGGAATTAAATACACTGCTTTACCAATCATTAGAAAACCTAATGTGTCAGCGGGCAGTTTGCTTACTGTTTATACATCATCAAACAAAATCAAAAAATATATCAGGCAAAATAATATTGACATTGTAATGCCAAGAAGCACTTTCCCGGCAATGATGGTCAATCAAATTAAAAATAAAAACTTCAAGCTGATCTTTGATGCAGATGGTTTGCCAATTGAAGAACGGATCGATTTTGCAGGTCTCAAAACAGGGTCTTTCCAATACAAATTGATGAAATCGGCTGAAACCAAAATGCTGAAGAATGCAGATGCAGTAATAACAAGATCCAGGAAAGCAATTGACGTTCACATCAACAATATCGGAGATGACAGTAGGAACAAATTCTCGGTAGTCTTCAATGGAAGAGATAAGAATCTCTTTAAATTCGATAGTAAATCAAGAATAGAAGCGAGAGTAGAACTAGGATTGAAAGACGAATTTCTGTTTGTCTATGCAGGTTCCCTGGGGCCTCAGTATTGTCTTCCGGAAATGCTGGAAATCTTCAAAAATCACACAAAAACAAATCAATCTAAATTTCTGATACTGACGGGCAATACAGAATTTGCGGAAAAAAACATGCCGTCAGATTTAAAATCCAAAATTATTTTAAAATCTGTAAAAACAGATGAGGTTCCTTCTTATCTCAATGCCGCAGATTCGGCATTTGCTTTACGAAAACCAACATTCAGTATGCAGGGCGTAGCTCCTATTAAACTGGGCGAATATCTACTTTGTGGGCTACCTGTGATAGCAAGCAGAGGTATAGGCGATACGGATCAGATCCTTGAAAAATTTGAGGAATGTTTTCTCTATGACCATGTTTTCGACCTTGAGTCTCAGGCACCGCTTATCGCAGACTTTCTGGAAAAGCCTATATTTGCCGAAAGAAATAAAATCGCATCAGAAGCACAAAACTACTTTTCGCTTGAAGCTGCTGCTGAATCCTATATCCAGGCAATGAACAATATACGCTAATGAAAATACTTTATCTTACCAAATATACAAGAATGGCTGGCAGCAGCAGGATGCGCAGTTTCCAGTATTTTCCGTATTTGGAAAAGGAAGGATTAAAAATTACGGCAAAACCGTTCTTTGATGACGACTATCTGAAAGATTTCTACGCAGGCAAAAAGAATTTGGGCTCGGTACTCAAATCTTACCTGAGAAGATTTTTTGTCCTTTTTTCAGTTTTGAAGTATGATAAGGTAGTAATTGAAAAAGAAATATTCCCATTTCTTCCTGCTTTTGCAGAGTGGATATTGAGTATCTTAAATGTCAGATACATTTCGGATTATGATGATGCTATTTTTCACAATTATGATCAGAGCTCCAATCCGGTCATAAAAAAAATATTGGGTAACAAGATTGCAAAAGTGATGAAATACAGCGGGACGGTGGTGGCAGGCAATCAATACCTTGCAGACTATGCCGGAAAAGCCGGAGCAGCTCACATAGAAATTATCCCCACCGTTATCGATATCGAAAGATATGCATTAAAAGCCGAAATTCCTGCATTGTCCACCAACCGCATCCTGGACACAGATTCCCCACAAAATGAAGAAGGCGCTGATATTTCACCTTTTAGGGCTGGGGAAAAAATATCAGTGCCATCTTCTGCAGTTCCTGTTATCGGACAGAAATTCGTCATTGGCTGGATTGGTACAAAAACGACATTCGAAAAGCACCTTTTGCCTTGTAAGGAATGGATTAAAGAATTACAGAATAGAGATTCTGATATTCACTTTCATATCGTGGGAATTACCGAAGAAATGGACTTGGGACAAAATGTTAAGTATATCCGGTGGACAGAAGATACAGAAGTTTCAGAAATACTGAAGATGGATGTTGGCATTATGCCGCTTCAGGATTCGGAGTGGGAGAAAGGCAAGTGCGCGTACAAATTGATACAGTATGCAGCGTGCGGCATTCCTGGTGTAGCATCGGATGTGGGAATGAATAGCGAAGTCTGCATAGAAAATAAAACGGGTTTCATCTCTGATACTTGGGATGACTGGATCGAAAAAATATTGTTTCTGAAAAACAACCAGGCAGAACGAAGCCAGATGGGAAACGAAGCCAGAAAATTGGTGGAAAAGACTTTCTGCATACAGGTTACAGCCAACAGATGGATTAAAATCTTGAACTAATGATATTAGACATCCTATATATCCCTTTATTCATTTTTCTCGCATTACAATTTCCAAAATTGCTTTTGTTCGATAGCGAACATATTTACTATCCTATTTTAACTAAGCTTATATTATTCCATTTTGTTCTAGGAATAGCATATTTTTTTATAACTAATAATTATGGAGGTGATGCCTACGGGCATTGGTTATTAGCTACAAGAATGGATTACGCTCAGTTTCTCAGCGATATTAGTTCAGGAGAAGGTACTGCGTTTATGCGTGCACTAAATTTTATTCCCGCAAATCTGCTTAAAATGTCATATCTATCTAATACGATGTTTTACAGTATGCTGGGTTCGTTTGGGATTATTTATTTTTTTCTGATAGCCGTAAGGTTGGTCCCATATAATACTGTTATTAATGGGTACATTCTCTTTCCATCAATTTTCTTCCTCCCGAACCTTCATTTCTGGAGTGCTGGTGTAGGAAAGGATACCACGTTATTTTTGTGTATTGGCATGTTTGTTTATGGGTTGATGAAACCTTTTCAGAGAATGCCATTGATTGCTATATCAATGTTCCTATCTATGGCCATTAGGCCGCATGTAACTCTGTTTTTGGTCGTCGGTTTTGGGTTGGCTTATGTACTTGGAGGTAAAGTGTCGCCATTTCAACGGTTTCTATTTTCTGCAGTAATGATAGGAGTTGGTATTGCTATACTACCCAGCGTGATGCAGTTTGCCAAAATTGAGGAAGTCTCTGTAGAGGGATTTGATAAATTTGCAACAGCAAAAGCTGACGCGTTGAGTGGGGCTACCGCAGGATCATCAGTTGATATTTCCTCGTATCCATTTCCTCTTAAAGTACTTACGTTTTGGTTCAGACCCTTCTTTTTTGATGTAAGAAATATCAACGGACTGATTGCATCCCTGGAAAATCTGGTGTTGGTAATAGTCTTTGTAAAGGCTATGCGTACCAATCCGATTGGTGCATTCAAAGCGGCACCATTTGTTATTAAAGGCTTGGTGTTCTTCCTGATAGTTGGAACCCTTGCTTTTTCGCAATCCCTCGGAAACGTCGGGATTATGATCCGTATGCGGAATATGTTTCTCCCCGGATTAATCATCTATTTGATGTGGGTGTTTTCCTACCGGCAATTCCAGATCAGAAGCCAAAAAAAGCAGTTAAAACCACAGCCGGATAAAAGTACTGATGCATACAGATAATTAAAATATTTATTAACACCGAGCAAATCTTTCCGGGCAAAAATAATAACTGAATATGAAAGGGCAAGAGCGTGCATTTTCTCTATTTCTTCTCTTCTATCACCTGATTTTTGCTGTGATAGCCTGGAAGTATTATGTGGACCACGGTGGAGATGCCCAAAGGTATTGGCAGCTTTCCAAAGATTGGGGCACTTATTTAAATGTCGGAACCGATGTGATTAAGTTTATCAACTATCCTTTCACTTCAATTTTACATTTACCCTTCTGTTGCGGATTTCTATTATATAGTTTGATTGGCTTTTATGCCATTTATGAGCTTTACAGATTTGCTCTAAGTTATATCAAACCATCATCAATATTAAGCAGCACTCTTTTGATGTTTGTTTTCTTACTTCCCAATCTGCACTTTTGGACTTCAGTGATTGGTAAAGAACCGCTAGTATTTCTGGCCATCACCTGGATCATCATCAGTTATTCAGAAAAAAAATATACCACATTTAAATTCCTGTTTGGTGCAATACTGCTGATACTGATTCGGCCGCACGTTGCTCTTTTCCTTCTTATTTCGATAGCTGTGACAATGATTTTCAATGACAAAAAATCATTTCCTCAAAAGATGATTTTTGGAGTGGCAGCCCTGGCCATGTCAGTCGGGCTTTATTTCATGACAATCAAACTATTGGAGCGCAATCCTTTTAATATCGAATATATACTGAAAAGTAATGAGTGGTCCCTTCTAGCATTTAAACGCGCCGGCTCCTATGTACCGATGATCCATTATAATGTGTTTGAACGGGTTTTTGCGCTCAATTTTCGACCGTTGTTTTTAGATTCCAAAACGGTATTTGATTTTGTCCTGAGTGCTGAAAATTTCATCGTCCTTATTCTGTTTTTTGCAGCAATTGTGATTTACATAATTTATTACAGAAAAATAAAACTGGATACATTTGCCCAGGTCACGTTGTTGTTTTTCTTGGTGTCATCTTTATTTTTCATCCAGCGCTACTCTTGTCTGGGCATCTTTGTCCGCACAAAAATGATGTATATGCCCTTCCTTCTGATAACAGCATTACAGATCATCGGTCAGGTCAAAAGACAAAACCGGTCACTCTAGTTTGTTTTGAGGATCTGCTGACAAGACAGAAGGCAAAATCCTACTTTTTTCTCATACAGAGTTTTTCGCTCTGATACCCTGAATAGATCAGCTTACTAAAAGAAATACTCTCTCAGCGGATACTCTTAAAACTGAGCATAATCAAATCATAAAACAGGATAAGCCGAAGATAATAAATACTGCCTTCAAGCTTGATGTGGTGAAATTTATTTTTGGAACGGTAAGTACGCATCGTCCGTTCGCTCACGCCGAGGATTTCGGAAACCTGAGCTTCAGAAAGCAACATTTTACGGTCAATAGCGATACCGCTGTTGATAAGTTCATCAATCATTTTTTTGAAACCCTCAATCCATTCCTGGATTTGGGCTTCACTAAAGAGCTGAAGTTCTTTCATCGATTTGTGTTTTAAAAGGTTAATTTACTTATTTATGTAATATGAACCTTACGGTTTCCCGTAATCAGATGATATTTTTAAAAAATAATTACTTAGCACAATACATCATAACTCATCATTTATCATTAACCATTCATCATTTATAATTCATCATTAACCATTAACCACTAACCATTACCTAAGAAAGCCTACACAAAGCCTATACAAAGCCTATACAAAGCCTATCAAATGCCTATAGCAAGGCTATACAAATGCACAACAATTGGAAAATTTCGGCAAATTTCGGAAGTACTATCAAAAGGTGAGCATCAGCATTTTAACTTTGACATCATTAATCAATAAATATTTTTGTCATGGGAAAATTAAATGATTCTTTATTGTCTGGTTCCACTGGTAGAACCGGAAGATTGGTAGTGGCAAATGTTGCCGGAACAGAAATCCTGAGAGTTCGTCCTAAAAAAAGAACCTCTGGACCTTCTCCAAAACAGTTGCTGATACAGAACAGGATGAAAGACTGCTATGCGTTTATCTTGCCATACAAAGGCTTCGCATCGCTGTACTTCGGAACAAAAGTAGGCATGAGATCCTGCTACAATCAGGCAATCACCAATTTGCTGAATGCCAACAAGCTGGATTTTAACCTGATGACTATTACTCCTGTGTATTCGGAAATTCAGTTTGCTAGAGGAAACCTGATGGCTCCTGTCATTACAGGACTTACCTCACCTGCGGCTGGCACCTTCGTGATCGATTGGTACAACAATGCGGCCGGAGATCCGGACAGAGAGGCGGATCAATTGCAGATGCTGTATCTGGCTGCGGGTGAGAAGAGCCCGATATTCATCGAAAATATGGCCGAAAGGCTGGATACGACGCTTACAGTCAATGTACCACCAAACCTGCAGGGCAAGGAGGTACATGTTTGGGTTGCTTTTAGATCTCAGGATTTTGTGCAGGTTTCCCTGTCAGCCTACGCTGGTAGTATTTTGATTATCTAAGCATTTGGAAACCATTTTTAATTGCAAAAGCAATTCTATTCAGTCCCCTTCCTCCGGAGGGGATTTTTCAGGTAGAAGATGCTTAAAGTGGATCCTGATGTCTCACAAATACCAAAGCCGAAAACAGCCTTGCTCTTAATCCAAAACCTGACTGCCTTTTTCTATCTTTGCAAAAATTTTCCGTCCATGGCAAAACTCTTCCGCGTCACCACAGTCCCAATTTCTGTAGAAAAATTATTGGGACAGCAGCTCACTTATATGAACAGCTTTTATGACGTGACAGCCATCTCAGCAGATCAACCATATCTCGACAGGGTAGGGGCGGAGCTGCATATCAAAACACATGCGATAGAGATGACCCGGAAAATAACCCCATTACAGGATTTGAAGTCTCTCTGGGAAATGTACCGGTGTTTCAGGCAGCAAAAACCGGAAATTGTTCACAGCCACACGCCAAAAGCCGGTCTTATCGGGATGTTGGCGGCTAAATTGGCGGGTGTAAAGATACGGCTGCATACCGTCGCCGGACTGCCCCTGATGGAATCTGTCGGAACAAAAAGAAAAGTCCTCAATTTCGTTGAAAAGTTTACGTACAGCTGTGCAACCAAAGTCTATCCCAATTCATACGGCCTTTATAATTTTATAATTGCAGAAAAACTTGGGGTTCCTGCCAAGCTGCAGGTCATCGGGAATGGCAGCACCAATGGAATAAATACGGACTATTTTGATTCGGCCTCTTTTAGTACAGAAGTAACAACAGCTTTGAGAAGGCAGCTGAACATTTTACTCGATGATTTTGTCTTCGTATTCGTAGGAAGACTGGTCAAAGATAAAGGCATCAACGAACTCGTGTCTGCATTTGTGAAAGTGCAAGCCAGCAGTTCAAAAAAGCTGAAACTAATCCTGGTCGGGCCTCTGGAGCAGGATTTGGATCCTCTCGCGCCGGATGTACTGCAAACTATCGATTCAAACCCAGATATTATTTCCCTGGGTTTTCAGAAAGATGTGCGCCCTTACTTCGCCATCGGTGATGCTCTGGTCTTTCCCAGTTACCGTGAAGGATTTCCTAATGTTGTATTGCAGGCGCTGGCAATGGGCATTCCGGCATTGGTTTCAGATATCAATGGCTGCAATGAGATTGTGCAAGATGGCTATAATGGCTCTATTTTCCCCGCAAAAGACGAAATTGCACTTCAGAAATCGATGGCGCAAATATTGACAGATCATTTTTATGAAACCGTTAAAGCCAATTCCAGAAGCAGTATTATGAAATACGAACAGCAAGTGATCTGGAATCTGCTAAAAGAAAATTATGACAATCTCTTGAAACAGCAGGGTTTATAAGTGCCGATTGTATCTGTACGATATCATCCTATAATACAGTACCTCTATTTATTTTCTTGAAATATACCTGCACTTTAACTAAAAAAAAGCAGCAATGTGTTTTAAATCATATTCTTTGCAAATGGCACAAGGTTTGTAAAAATTCGATTATATATAATTATAAACGAAAAATTTAGCAATATGAAAAAATTAATTTTTGGAGCATCGGTTTTAGTAGCAGGATTATTCTCTACAGCAAATGCTCAGATACAGGAAGGGAACTGGATGGTAGGAAGCAGCTTGGTGACAAGTAACTTCGGCCTGAACACCGGAGCTGGTTATGATTTTTCTATCCAGCCAAAAGCAGCCTATTTCATTAAAGATAATGTAGCATTAGGAGGATATGTTAATTTAGGTTTTGCTAAGCCAGGTAAAGGTGAAGCAACTCAGTTTAATTATGCCGTGGGCGCATTGGGAAGATATTTCATCTCACCAGGCGAAGCCGGCGTTGATAATCTTCTAAATCACGGACGTTTTTTCTTCGAAGGTAACCTAGGTGTTGGTGGTACTTCTGTAGAAAACGGAATTTCCACAAACGGACTGGATTTCGGAGTTGGCCCTGGATACTCTTATTTCATCACACCGAACATTGGTGTAGAAGGATTGGTAAAATATAATGGTGTTACAGGTTTCGGTAATGAGGGATTGACTTCCAAAATTACTTTCAACGTTGGTTTCAGCATCTATTTACCAAGCGGACAAGCTAAAAGAATTGCTAACGAAGCAAACTAAAATTCTTATTCTATACAATAAAACCGGCTTTTGTCGGTTTTTTTTGTTAATTATACATTATGGAATATCTACACACCGTTTACGCCGTCTTACAGAGATGGTACGTCAGTTTCGCAGAAGTCACGCCAAGACTTATAGTGGGAATCGTTGTTTTTCTGTTTTTCTTGATGACAAGCACTTATCTAAGTCGCTGGTCTGTAAAGCTTTTTCACAAGTTTTTCCCGAAAACCAAAAATGAATCGGTAGTCACTCTGATCTCTGTATTCAAGTTTCTCATTATTCTGATGGGCACCTTCATTGCCCTCGAGATTATGGGATTCAGCGGATTTTTCATCAAGTTTTTAGGAAGTTTGGGTGTTGCCGGTGTGATTGCCGGAGTAGCGCTCAAAGATTTGGTCTCCAGTATGTTTTCCGGGATGTTGGTAAGCGTGGATAAGGCCTTTAAAATTGGAGATTATGTAACAATCGGTGCCAACTCAGGGACCGTTCAGGATATAGGATTGCTGACCACCAAACTGATTACGGATGATGGTAAAAAGGTGTATATTCCCAACCAGATTATTTTCAATGCGCCTTTTTTCAACATCACGGCCTCGCCGCAGCGCAGGATATTTCTGGATTTTGAACTGCCTATCGGCGAGGATATCACTAAAGCTAAAACCGTCATTCTGGATACAATCACACATCTGGAACACGTAGACAAGACCGACACTGCCGACGTTCTGTTTACCAATATCAAACAAGGCGTTTACAATATTCAGATCAAATTCTGGCTGGAGGAAGGCAATGACTTTGGCAAGATCAAAAGTGATGCGATAATGAAGATAAATGACAGGCTGGTTTCTGAAGGCATCAATCTCACGGCACCTACAAGCATCAATGTGATGCAGCCACCGTCGCAGCCAGATAAAATCTAAAATCAAAAAAAAGAGAAGCCCCCCGGTTTCTCTTTTTGATAATTTTATTTTTCTAACTTCTAACTTCTAACTTCTAACTTCTAACTTCTGAATCTGAAGATCTCATCAATCCACCTCATACTCCAGTTTGATGGTGATGCTGGCTTCCTTATCTTTTGAAGTCGTATTATAAGTGCCGCCGTACGAATAGTCTTCGTTGGAATTGGGTGCCGTAATCTGGATCACGCCCATCGTGGCTTTTTTGAGATTTCCGAGATCACTTCCTGCATTTTCAGCAATTTTTTCCGCACGCTCTTTCGCATCTTTTGTAGCGCTGGCAATCATTTCCTGCTTTACGTCGGATAGTTTTGTATAGAAATACTGTGGCGAGGACGAGGTAAACTCGATGCCGCGGTTGATGATTTCTGTAATATTTCTGGAAATATTTTCAATCTTGGACACCTCTTTGGATTTGATGGAAACACTTTGGGTCAGATTATAACCGGCAAATTCGCCCTGCTGATAGGTTCCGCTGGCATCTGTAAAACTTCTGAACTGTTTCTGAATGTCAACCGCTGAAAAGATCATTTCGCTTTCCTTCACGCCTTTGGATTTCAGATAATCGTAAATCACCTTGCGGTCTGTGGCCAGATCGTCGTAAGCGGTTTTCAGCTCGATACTGTTTTTGGAAAAACTGCCGGACCACGAGATAAGGTCGGACGTAAAAGTTTTAGAGCCCAGTCCCGTTACAGAAACCGTATTCTCAGATTTGTTTCTGTTTTTAATTGCATTTCCCAGGAAAGCTGCCGCTATAATAAAACCGAGCGCAGCAATAGCAACTGCAATGTATGTCCGCATATAATTTTGTATTTGAATAGTTTGCATCAAACGCGATACCAAATTTTAAGATTTTATTAACATTTAAAATCTCAAAATTTCTTCGTTTCCACTTCTGCAATTTTTTTATGCAATTGCTTGTTTTCTAAACTTATAATGGCTTAATTTCTTTTTCGAATTCCAGACTTACGCCTTTCATTTCGCCGGGCATTGGTGGGATTGTTTTGGTGAGTTTTATTTTGACGAATGTGATTTTTGGAAACTGATTTTCGATTTTATTAATGATTCTCCCGATGACGTGTTCCAAAAGCTGAGAGCGGATTGCCATTTCCTGGTGAACGATCTCATTGATCTCCGCATAATTGATCGTATCAGCAAGGTCATCTGACTGCGAGGCTTTTTCCAGATCGGAGTGGACTTCAAGATTTACGACATAGTGATTTCCAATAATGGCTTCTTCCTGCAAAACACCGTGGTAAGCGTAGATCTTTATGTCTTCGAGGATTATTTTTGATTTCATATATTCTCTAAAATATAAGATAAGTCAATCTTACAAAACATCTTTGAGTTGATATTAAGAATTGATATATCATCACTAATATTAAAATATAAATTTAGGTCGTAAAATAAAAAGTCTGTAAATAAGCTCTCTTTAATCACACAGTTTACTTTTTCATCAATAATGAAGTTATATTGAGCTTTTAAATCATCAACATCATTATCTTCCTGAACCAAAACCAGCCTTATATTGGTATTGTCCAAATTATAAAACTCATTTGAAATCGCACTTAAATTAGCAAAGTACTGGTTTTTAACTTCTATTGGAAGCTTATTAAATGGTAAAATTAATTTTTCAAGGTTTCCTAAATCTACTGTCTTTTCAATCTTTTCTAAATGCCTCACTGTGTTTTTATTTAATACTCTTCGAAAGTTCCAGCATGGCTTCGATTGGTTTCAGCGCTTTCAGTCGGATATCTTCGTCCATTGTGATCTCGGGAAGCTCGTATTTCATGCACAGATAGAGCTTTTCCAGCGTATTTCGTTTCATATAAAAACATTCGGAACAGTTGCAGCTTTCGTCGAAAACCAAAGCGGGAATCAGTTCTTTGTGCGGCGCACGTTTTCTCATTTCGTGAAGGATTCCTTCTTCTGTAGCAACAATAAACTGCTGACAGTCATCCTGTTCCACATAATTAAGAAGCGCAGAAGTGGAGCCGATAAAGTGTGCAAGATCCAGAACGGGCGTTTCGCTTTCGGGATGTGCGATGAGTTTTGCATTCGGATGATCTGCCATTTGTTGCGCGATTCTTTCCATAGAAAACGCCTCGTGCACGATGCAGCTGCCGTCCCAAAGGATCATATCACGGCCTGTTTTTTTGCTTAAATACCGTCCAAGATTTTTATCCGGAGCGAAGATGATCGGTCGGTCTTTTGGTAAAGCCTCGATGATTTGCTCTGCGTTGGAGCTCGTTACGATAATGTCCGACGCCGCCTTGGTTTCTGCATTGCAGTTGATGTACGTGGCAACAATGGCGTTGGGATATTGCTCGCGCATTTTGTTGAGGCCTTCTGCAGAACAGCCGTCAGCGAGTGAACAGCCTGCTAATGTATCAGGAAGAACTACTTTTTTTAACGGATTAAGGATTTTTGCTGCTTCTGCCATAAAGTGAACGCCGCAGAAAGCGATCATATCGGCATCTGTTTCCTTTGCCTGTCTTGCCAATTGCAGAGAATCGCCAAGGAAATCGGCGATATCCTGAATTGGTCCAGGCTGATAATAATGCGCCAGAATGACGGCATTTTTTTCTTTTTTAAGATCCAAAATCGCCTGCACCAAAGCATCTCCGGTTGGGATTGCAAAATCTTTGAGATCCAGAAAGCCTCTTACAGGCATGTTATTTATCGCAGTATCTAATGTGTTTTTCATTTTTTAATTAACTTTTTAATCGTTTATAAAGTTATTAATAATTTTCTCGACTTCCGCTTTCGCCGTATCCAGATCTGTATTGATGATGATTTTGTCGAAGTGTTTCTGATAGGTCATTTCTTCACCTGCTTTTTCGACTCTTGTTTTGATGGTTTCTGCGCAGTCTGTATTGCGTTTGAGCAGTCTCTGTTCCAGTTCTGCGATGCTTGGCGGCATTACGAAGATGGACAATGCTTTGTCTCCGAAGATTTCTTTCAGCTTGATTCCACCTTTGACGTCTACATCGAAGATGACGACTTTTCCTTCTTTCCAGATTCTCTCGACTTCAGATTTCAGGGTTCCGTAGTATTTATCGGTGTAGACTTCTTCATATTCTACAAAACCATCTTCTGATATTTTGTTGCGGAATTCTTCCGGCGTCAGGAAATAATAATCTTCCGAGTGTTTCTCGTCGCCCCGCGGTTCTCTTGTGGTTGCAGAGATTGAGAAACAGAGTTCTGATACCACAGATAAGCCGTGTTTCACCAAGGTTGTTTTCCCACTTCCGGATGGTGCGGAGAATATGATGACTTTTTGTTTCAAAATATTGAGTTTTGAGTTTTTATGTTTAAAGTTAAACCTTCGTGATGACTGAGATTTAAAATTCTATGTTAAATTCTTTTCTGATATATTTTAAAATATCTACAAAATAATTGAGTTCGTCGATCTCTGGATAATGCTTTAAGTAAGATTCAGGATTGCTGTAATCAAATTCGTTTTGCTGTTTGCCGGATTGGTATTTCACTAAATATCCGGTTCCGTCTAAAACGCCTGTTAATTTCTCACTAATTAAAAATGCTTTTTCATCTTCATCAAAAATAACTTTCCTATCACTTGTTTTTTTATATTGAAAAGATTCTTCTTTTGGAAGAAATTTTATATTTCTTGCTTGAAAATTTACAAAGATTTCTTCCAAAGATTTTTCAGATTTCAGAACTGTAAGTTTTGGTTTTACCCTTTCAAACTCATCTTTGCTGATTTCTTTAGGCAAAAACCATTGGATCAATTCTGCTTTCCAGATTTTATCTTCCTTGTAAATTCTGAAAATATGTCCGCTGTTTGTAATTCCTCTGTCTTTATAAATTCTGATTTCAGATTGTTTTAAGTCACTTGGAATATTGGCAAGCGAATCAGCATTTTGTGATTTCAAAAATGTAATTAAGAACAGAAAAGAAAATACAAATAACAAACGCATATTGAATGTGTCTTTCCTATTGAACTCTTTATCTACTTAGTACTGATTTTCTACAAACATACAATTCCTATGGAACTTTGAACTCAGAACATTAAATTAAAGAACATTTAGTGTTTGCTCTTTAATTTTCTCCAGATCATCCTTCATTTCAACTACCAATTTCTGGATTTCAGAATGATTGGCTTTTGATCCTAAAGTATTGATTTCACGTCCCATTTCCTGAGCAATAAAGCCCAGTTTTTTTCCGTTGAAATCTTCATTACGCATTACTTCGAGGTAATATTTGATATGTTGGGAAAGGCGAACTTTCTCTTCAGAAATATCCAGTTTCTCCACAAAATAAACCATTTCCTGGTAGTATCTTGTCTCGTCTATATTCTCAAAGTTCTTTAATGCAGACTGGTAACGGTCTTTGATGGGCTGGATTCTTTCGTCCTCATATTGTCCCACTTTATTCAGATTGTTCTCAATATTCTGAACGATTTTCTCGATCTCTTCAGCCAGATTATTTCCCTCGGTCTGACGGAATTCTATGAATTTTGCAACGGACTCCTGCACTACAGAGAGAAGGGATTTCCACTCGCTGTCTTCCAGTTCAGAATTTTTGGTGGAGAGTACGTCCGGCATTCTTACCGCCATTTTCAGGTATTCGAATTCCGGAGCGTCAGAAGCTACGGCTCTCAGCTGATCCATATATTTTTTGACAATGTCGTGGTTGATTTTGACCTCGCTGCTGTCATCCAGGCTTTCACAATTGATGTAGCAGTCTACCTTGCCACGAAGGATTTTATCATTGAGCAGTTTCCTGATTTCAAATTCTTTTTCTTTGTATCTGAGTGGCGTTTTGACGTTGAGGTCAAAGTTTTTGCTGTTCAGAGATTTGATGTCTACGGTTATTTTTGTTCCTTCATAAACAGTTTCGGCTCTCCCAAAACCTGTCATAGATAATATCATATTCCATATTTAAGACTACAAATATAAGGTTTTCATTGATTTGGAGCGGTGCTTCAATTATAACAATGCATTTAGCAAAAATTTATCGCAAAGACGCAAATAATTTATTTTCATGACGCTTCAAAGTCGCCAAGTTTTATCGTCGATGAGATTTAAAGATTATTTACAATTCTTTTAATGCCATTCTTATAAAAATCGGTTCTGAAATTCATTAGTAATTCTAATCTACATCCAGTCATTTTCAGATATGTAAGGATTTGTGCTTTATGAATATCGTTCAAATTATCAACTGTTTTGATTTCCAGTATTAATTTGTCTTCTACAATCAAATCAATTTATAAGCATTATTGATTATTAAATCATCATAAATAATTGATACTGATTTTTGTTTTTCAACTTTTAATCCGAATTTTTTGATGTCGTGAAAAAGACATTCCTCGTAGACATTTTCAAACAATCCTGCACCAAACTTTTTGTATATTTTAAATCCTAAATCAACAACAATTTTTGCTAATTCATTTTCGTCCATTGTGTGTTATTTTATCGAAGATAATCTTTCTTTGCGGCTTTTTTCCGGTAATACTTAAAAATTTTCGCGACTTTGCGATAAATTATAAGTTTAAATTTTAACATTATACTCTTCAATATTCTTGGTATTAGAAATTTGAATTTCCTATTTTTGCAGCATATGAAAAGATGGTATCTCTACCCCTTTTCCCTGGGTTATCATCTCGGCACTTCTGTCAGAAACCGGATGTATGATTGGGGATTATTTTCTTCTTCGAAATTCCGGACGCCCATTATAGGCGTGGGAAATCTGTCGGTTGGCGGCAGCGGAAAATCGCCAATGGTTATGTATTTGGCAGAATATCTTTCCAAATATTACAGAACGGGCGTTTTGTCGCGCGGTTACGGCAGGATTACCAAAGGCTACAGCATTGTCAACTACGACAGCAATTATAAACTGGTTGGTGATGAGCCCATGCAGTTGTTTGAGCGTTTCAGAAACCGTTTCGTAATAGGTGTATGCGAAGACCGCGTGTTTGGAGCCAAGAAATTGATCGAAGATATGGATCTGGAAGTTCTCCTTCTGGACGACAGCTACCAGCACCGCGCCATCAATCCGGGGATGAATCTTCTTTTGACCGATTATAATGATCCTTATTTTAAAGATTTCATCCTGCCTGCGGGAGATCTTCGCGAAAGCCGTCATGGGATGAGCAGAGCCAATATTATTATGGTGACCAAATGTCCCGATGATTTGACGGAGGAAAAAAAGCAATACTACATTTCCAGGATAAGACCGCAGCACTATCAGAAAGTCTTCTTTTCGGCGATTTCATATGATGAGAATATTATCGGTATCGACAGTATGATGCCGGTAAAAAATCTGGATTATTATGACGTTTTGCTGATTACGGGCATTGCAAATCCGTCTCAGCTGTTGAAGGAGATTGCCAAATACAACAAAAAAGTTAAGCATCTGCAGTATAAAGACCATCATAATTTTACCGATGATGATATTAAGAAAATAGCGGCTGAATATAAAAAACTTGGTGAATACAAGGTCATCCTGACCACCGAAAAAGATTATGTGCGCCTAAAATCTTTTGATTATCTTCGGAATAAGATTTTTTACTGGCCCATCAATGTAGAAATTGACAAACGTGAAGAGTTTAACCAGATCATTCAAAATTATGTTAGAAAAGTATAAGGAAACAGCGGAATTTATCAAGAGTATTATTGGGGAAACGCCTGATTTTGCAATTGTTTTGGGTTCTGGTTTAGGAAAACTTCAGCACGAGGTGCAGGCTATTCACACGTTAGATTACAAAGATATTCCGAATTTCCCTCAGACCACAGTGGTTGGTCACGGTGGAAAGCTCATTTACGGCATTCTGGAAGGCAAAAAAGTTTTGATGATGAGCGGCCGTTTTCATTATTATGAAGGTCATTCGATTGAGACTGTTACCTTTCCTTTCAGGGTTTTTCATTTATTGGGAATTAAAAATCTGATTCTGTCTAATGCTTGCGGCGGCGTGAATCCCAACTTCAAAGTGGCCGATATTATGATTGTCACAGATCACATCAATATGTTGCCGGAACATCCATTACGAGGGAAAAATATTGATGAATTCGGGCCGCGTTTTGTGGATATGAGTGAGCCTTACAACCGAAAAATGATTGCGCTGGCTAAATCAATTGCTGTAGAAGAAAATATCGATGTCAAAGAAGGTGTTTATGTGGCTTTGTCAGGACCGACTTTCGAAACGCCTGCTGAATACGGAATGATAAAGGCGATTGGCGGCGACGCTGTCGGGATGAGCACTGTTCCGGAAGTGATTGTTGCAAAACATCAGGGAATGGACTGTTTCTGTTTGTCGATCATTACAGATCTTGGCGGACCGGATATTGCCTTTGCAGTTTCTCACGAGGAAGTTCTGGAAGCGGCTAACAAAGCAATGCCGAATGTAATTAAGCTTGTGAAAGGTTTGGTGAAGAATTACTAAATTTTTATTTACTATAATTATTAAGACAGCTTTTTTCGGCTGTCTTTTTTATGCTTATTTCTTTTTTTTCTTTAATGTAATACTATCTTTTTTAGGCATTTTTGCAGCGGAATCAATTTGCATCAAGGGCGCTCCCATTATGAAGCTGTCATTTTTTTGTATTGAATCTTTTTTGATTACAGGATCAGCAGTTGTAGAAACATAGGTCTCTTTTTCCTTAGCACAGCCAGTGATAAATAACATTAATGAAAATATACCCAGCGAAATTCTACTATCCTGAAAACTTGCAGGAATGTATCTGAAAAATCTCTCTTTTAACCTCGAAGTTTTGGAATCTTCATTATTTAACTGATGATTGTAGAATCTTCCGCAAAAACTTTCATCTGACTTTTCTGCAATGATTTGCTGGATTTCCGATGCTTTTTTTTCTGTAAAATCTATGACACATTTGGAACAGACGGAACAGAATCTGCCTTTTTCTTCGGGATTCATTTCGTTCCAGTTTTCTGAGCAGGGATTTGGGATGTAGATATTTTTCATCTTTTTCAGTTTGGAGTTAGTGAATTAGAAAACCGTTCCAAAATTTGAAACGGTTTTCTTTCTGATTTTATTTTGGGAAATATTATTTTAAATGAAAATGAGATTTGAGAAAACCAAACTTCTAAATTATTGTGAAAGCCGCAGCCCGACTTGAGTGGAAATCCTTTTTTGCTTGTACTTAAGTTCTATTTAACTGAAACCGTCTGCAAAAAAGATTGGGAACGGAAGGCGGAAATAGCTGCCCAAATTATAATTCAAAAAAAAATCCGCTCAAAAAAATTGAACGGATTTGATATTTATGTTAGAAAATTCTTAGCTGGCAAGAACTTCTTTTACTTTGTTTGCAGCTTCTTCCAAAGTAATTGCAGAGTGAACAGGAAGTCCGGACTCGTCAATTAGTTTTTTAGCTTCTACAGCGTTGGTTCCCTGCAATCTTACGATCAATGGAACTGGAAGGCTTCCCATAGCGTGGTAAGCGTCTACAACACCTTGCGCCACTCTGTCGCATCTTACGATTCCTCCGAAGATGTTGATCAGGATTGCTTTTACGTTCGGGTCTCTCAAGATGATTCCGAAAGCAGTCTGAACTCTTTGAGCATCGGCTGTTCCACCAACGTCCAAGAAGTTTGCAGGATTTCCGCCAGACAATTTGATGATATCCATAGTTGCCATCGCAAGACCAGCTCCGTTTACCATACAAGCCACGTTACCGTCTAACTTCACGAAGTTAAGACCAGCTTCGCCAGCTTCTACGTCCAATGGATCTTCTTCCCTTGTATCTCTCAATTCAGCAAGGTCTTTGTGACGGAACAATGAGTTGTCGTCCAAAGTTACTTTTGCATCTACTGCGATGATCTTGTTGTCTGAAGTTTTAAGAACAGGGTTGATCTCGAAAAGAGACGCATCGATTCCGATGTAAGCGTTGTATAGAGACGTGATAAATTTTGTGAATTCTTTGAAAGCATTTCCTTCAAGACCTAGTCCGAAAGCAATTTTTCTAGCCTGGAAACCTTGCAATCCGTAAGCTGCATCGATCACTTCTTTGTGGATCAAGTGTGGCGTAACTTCTGCAACATGCTCGATGTCCATCCCACCTTCTGTAGAATAAACGATCGTGTTTTTCCCCAAAGCTCTGTCTAGAAGGATAGAAACGTAAAATTCTTTAGTTTCTGTCTCTCCCGGATAATATACATCTTCAGCTACCAAAACAGAGTGTACTTTTTTACCTTCAGCAGAAGTCTGAGGGGTAATCAATTGCATTCCGATGATGTTGCCGGCGTTTTCTTTCAGTTTGTCCATATTCGGAGAAAACTTTACACCGCCACCTTTTCCTCTACCACCAGCGTGGATCTGAGCTTTTACCACCCAAGCCTGCGCTCCGGTTTCAGCAGTAAGTTTTTCGGCAGCCGCAACTGCTTCGTCCACATTGTTTGCAACAAAACCACGCTGGATATTAACCCCGTATTTTGCTAAAATCTCTTTTGATTGATACTCGTGAAGATTCATAATATATTATTGATTAATTTTAAATTTTATAAGATTCACAAATTTAAGAAAAAGTGTCGAATTACATGATATAAATGTCTGATTGAAATCAGTTTTCATTATTATCCAGGTGTGTCCCTCGCCACCGCTTAGTTCCAGCCGCCCGGGTCGCTACGTCCGCTGCAATTCCTCATTCCTTGGCTTCTGCCAATGTGTATTCCGGGATTTCCACTACCATCGCTCACACAGCTTCGGTTTTCAGTAGTTCCTTCCGACTTCTTTACAAAGTTCCAGATATTCTTTTGGCATATTTGAAGATCCAAATCCGGTCTCATAATATTCATCCGAATGTGGAATGTAGATGCTGTATTTCTTACTGAATGGAAATATCGGAATGAAAAACAATTCGAAATAATTCTTATAAACCGACACAATAGCATTTGCCATAAAGCCGTTTTTCAGGACTTTACGGTCTTCTTTTCCTACGAGTTTGGTTTTGATTCCGAAGATGAAGAACATTTAGATTAATTAAAATTATTAAACCACATAGACACATAGAAAAAGCAAGATGCTTGATTTGAAAAGGATAAAATAGAAGCAAGTTTCCAACTAGTTTACCTAAAAAATTGCAAAAACTCTGTGTCTATGTGGTGTATGTCTTTTTCATTTAAAACTTAACCTTAGCAAAATACCAGATCAACATTCCCCAGCTGATGATCATAAACAATCCGCCGAGTGGCGTGATGGGTCCCAGGAATTTCAAATTAACGCCCCAGACATCCTGAAAAGCCAGACAGTAAATGCTCACAGAAAATATAAAAGTTCCCGCAATCATCAAGATAGGAATCCATTTCTCAGAAGCAGTTTCGAATTTCAAGATATAACCTACAATCAAAAGGAAAAATGCGGCATACATCTGATAACGAACGCCTGTTTCAAAGCTTTCCAGTCTTTCGATTGATAATATTTTTTTGAAGGCATGTGCACCAAATGCACCAAGCACTACGGATAGCAAACCGTAGATTCCGCCGATAATTAAAGTAATGTTTTTCATAATTTAATTTTTACTAATTTCTTCAATTTTATTATGGAAATTAATTTCCCAGTCTTCATTTCTATTTTTTTTATCGACTTCCAATAATTTAAAAATGTCATCAATTTTTTCTATAGTTTCTTCTCTGAAAGAAATTGCTTCTTCTTGGGAACTACAAAAATAAGTGTGAAACATGAGATTATAAATTCCGATTGTGACAGAAAAAGGGGCAATGTTGCCATCTTGTTCAATGGTGATTCTCGCACCATTGCTATTTTTAAAATCTGAAAGAATAATTCCTCCTTCAGAACCTTTTTTACCAATTGAATTTGAATTGTCAAAGATATACCACATCTTTATTCCTTAAGTTTCCAATTCTGCAATTACTACCGTTTTCATAATTGCAATTCTCCTTTTTGATATAAAATAATAAGCTTTCCTGCAATCGTCAGCAATCCTAATATGATGAACAGCCACGAAAACCGTTTCGAGGAGGCAAATCCCGGATTGTCTGTAGTTTTCAAAAATATTCCGAAAATCAACATAAATACTGATAGTGCGAGTCCAAACATAATTATTTATTTCTCAATTTTTCCAATTCCGAAATCACCTCGTGATGACTCACCGTTTTATCTTTGAAGTAAGTTACAAAATGCTGTTTTTCCTCTTCCGTTGCACTAAATTGATTCAGAATATTGAAAAGGTGCATTTTCATATGACCTTTCTGGATTCCAGTAGTTACCAAAGAACGAAGTGCTCCAAAATTCTGTGCCAATCCGGAAACCGCCAAAATACTCATCAGTTCCTGAGCAGATGGTTTTCCTAATAAAGCCAAAGAGAATTTCACCAACGGATGAAGATTCGTCAATCCGCCAACTACGCCAACCGAAATCGGCAAGTCAATCCAAAATCTGAAAATCCCGTTATCTGTGGTGCAATGCGTCAATGAAGAATATTTTCCGTTTCTCGCAGCATAAGCGTGTGCACAAGCTTCCGTAGCCCGGAAATCATTTCCTGTTGCGATCACCACAGCATCAACACCATTCATAATGCCTTTGTTGTGCGTAGTCGCTCTATAAGGTTCGATTTCTGCAATCGTCACAGCACGTTTGAATTTCCACGCAAATTCCTCATTAGAAATCCCGCTGTCGTCTTTCAAATCTTCAATGTTGCAGGAAACTTCGGCTCTTACAATGCAATCCGGCGTGTAATTGGAAAGGATATTCATTACAATTTGTAATGAATCTTTTTCTTCCTGAGAGAAACTCTCTTCGTTGGCAACTTCTTCCTTCAAAGTTTTGCCGAATTGCTCCAGACAGGAATTAATGAAATTCGCACCCATAGAATCTACGGTGTCAAAACTCGCTTTCAGCTGGAAATAATCTTCCAGTTCCGAAGTTTTATCGATCAGTTTGATGTTCAAAATTCCGCCACCGCGGTTGCGCATATTTTTGGTAATGTCTTCCGTTGCTTCCAGTAATTTTTTCTTCAGTTTAAAATTGAAAAAATGCAAAAGTTTATGAGCCTCGGTTTTGAAGATAAAATGCGTGTGACCCAGTTTTTCTGTATTGATAATCGTCGTTTTGAAACCACCTTTGTCGATCCAGAATTTTGCCGCTTTAGAAGCTGCTGCAACCACAGAACTTTCTTCAACAGCCATTGGAAGTGCTAATAATTTACCGTCAATCAGGAAGTTGGGGGCAATTCCGTAAGGCATATAAAAATTGGAAATCGTATTTTCAGAAAACTCGTCGTGCATCTTTTGCAAAGGTGCATCGTTGTTCCAATATTGCTGCAGAATCTGCTCGTAACTTCTGTCGTTACTCAGATATTCGCTGATTAGCCAATCGATTTTTCTTTGTTTGGAAAGTTTTGAAAATCCTTCAACAGGTTGATGGTTCATAGGGAAATTTTATGTTTGTAAAGATAAGGATTTTGGGAGATTGTGATGGGATTGGTTTGTATATTTGTGAAGTACTTTGAATTTTAAAACTCCACTTTATATGAATAAGTTTTTTACAATAATATTATTTTCTTTTTTGTCGAATTCGCTTATCTCTCAAAATCTCAATTTTGATTCTATTAAAAAGAATGTACAAGATGAAAGTTCTAATTTCTTTTATGAAAAGCTGATGTACAAATTTAAGTTTGATCCAACTTCTTTATCTGATGAAGAATTGCAAAATTTGTATTATGGTAAATACTATTCCAAATATAATGCAATGGAATTAGACTTTGATTATTTGGATTGTACTGGATATTTCTCAAAAGGAAATTTTAAAAAAGCGATAGTTTCGGGAGAGAAATTTCTACAAAAAGATCCTACAAATGTTGAGGTTATTGCAATAATGCAGATTTCGTACAGTAAAAAAGATAAGTCTTCAGATAAAAATATTTTATACACAAACCAGCTTAAAGTTTTAACAGATTGTATTTTGAAAAGTGGAGATGGAAAAACAAAGGAAACATCGTATTTGGTTACTTCTGTAGGAGAAGAATTTTTGATCAGTGATTTATTAGGCAAAAATATCAGGAGATTTCAAAGAAGGTCTATAATGCAAAAAGATGGTGTTGTTGACGAGTTTTCCAGAGGAGATGAGAAAATTTATTTTAAGGTGTTATATAATACTGAAAAATATAAATTATGAAAAACATAGACAAAAATAGTTTGGAAAATGCTTACCGCTTATTTGAAAGTGGCTCAATAGAAAAATTAGAAATCGGATCAACCAAAGTTTTGCAAGAGATTCATCAATATTTATTTGATGGATTATATGATTTTGCAGGTAAGATAAGAACTCAAAATATTTCCAAAGGCGGTTTTCGTTTTGCTACAGCTTTGTATCTGATTGAAATTCTTGCAAAAATCGAACTAATGCCCGAAACTACATTTGAAGAAATCATTGCAAAATATGTCGAAATGAATATCGCACATCCGTTTAAGGACGGCAATGGCAGAACGATGCGGATTTGGTTGGATATGATTTTAAAATCTAATTTAAAGAAAGTTGTCAACTGGCAATTTGTAGATAAAACACTTTATTTACAGGCAATGGAGCGCAGTCCGATTAATGATTTGGAATTGAGAACTTTGCTTAAGGAAAACTTGACGGATGATGTAGAGAACCGAGAAATTATTTTCAAAGGGATTGAACAGTCTTACTATTATGAAGGTTATGAAAAAGATGATGATTTATAATTTTCTAATAAATTCCGCTTAAAAATTTTCTGATTATCTTAAATAATCAATAAGCTTTAACCTGATGAACCAAGACAAAATAATACTACTTTTCATATTAATCTTAACACCGATTTTTATTTTGGCAAATGCCGGCTCGCCAATGAAGTGGTTTGGAATGTTACATTTAGTTTGGATTAATGCCATAATCGGAACTTATGAGAATCGAATTCTAAACATCAAATTTGGAATTGCTAATAGAAAATGGCTGATAATTTTAGCCAATTATGTTTCGATGTTTATCGGTCTTTATTTTATAGCACCTCACTTTTCTGCGATTAATGGGAATGTTGACTTTTGGGGTGGAAATACTAGATTGGGAGATTATAAATTGAAAGGATTTCTTGCGGGAATGTTTTTTTCGTTTATTGCCACATTAATTATAGAGTTCCCATTTTATTTAATATCATTAAAAACAAAGTTAATAGGGTGGAATCTGTTTAAACCTTTTTTAGTCATTAATTCAATTAGTAATTTAATAATGTTAATGATATATTTAGCAATTGTCATCTATGAATCTAAGTGGAATTAAAATATGAAAAACAACTCCTGTTAGTAAGTTAATTGACAAAAACTATCAAAATTGTAATTAACTGGACTTATTTTTGACGTAAATTTAGAGCGTAATTCTTCTAAATAAAATTCTCCAAAATATGAACTTCGACCGCACAAAAGAAAAACTGGAAATACTTGCTGATGCTGCCAAGTACGACGTTTCCTGCTCATCAAGTGGCGGAAAAAGGAAAAATAATGGCGGATTGGGAGATAGTTCTGCGACCGGAATCTGTCACACCTATACAGAAGATGGGCGATGCGTTTCGCTTCTCAAAATCCTGTTGACCAACCATTGCATTTACGATTGCATTTACTGCGTTTCCAGAAAATCGAATGACATCAAACGCGCCGCCTTCACGGTGGAAGAAGTGGTAGATTTGACCATCAGTTTTTACCGCAGAAATTATATCGAAGGTTTGTTTCTGAGTTCCGGAATTTTCAAAGATGCAGATACGACGATGGAACGTTTGGTTCGGGTGGCAAAAAAATTGAGAAACGAACATAACTTCAATGGTTACATTCATCTCAAATCAATTCCTGGAGCAAGTGATATTTTGATGCAGGAAGCCGCACTTTACGCTGACCGACTTTCCGTAAACCTCGAAATCCCGACGGAATCAGGACTCAAGCTTTTGGCACCCGACAAAAATAGGGAAGATATGTTGCAGCCGATGCGTGTTGTGCAGAAGGGAATTCAACTTTATAAAGACGAAAAAAAAATCATTAAAAGCGTTCCGAAGTTCGCGCCAGCCGGACAATCCACCCAAATGATTGTCGGAGCAACGAGCGAAAATGACCTACAAATTATCAAAGTAGCCGACCATTTTTATAAAAATTACGGGATGAAACGGGTGTATTATTCGGGTTATATTCCTGTGACGTCTGATACCCGTTTGCCGGAAATTACCGCAGCGGTTCCGGTTCTGAGGGAAAATCGTCTGTATCAATCCGATTGGCTGATGCGTTTTTATGGTTTCAAAGCGGATGAGATTTTGGATTCCAATATGCCATTTCTGGATTTGGAAGTCGACCCGAAGCTGAGTTGGGCGTTGCGTCACTTAGACCAATTTCCGGTTAATCTTCAAACTGCCGATTACAAAATGATTCTCAGAATTCCTGGAATTGGTGTTAAAACCGCGATGAAAATTGTCAGCTCCAGACGTTTCCAGGTTTTGAATATTGATAATTTGAAAAAATTAGGTGCAGCTGTTAACCGTGCAAAATATTTTATCGATTTCAGTTATGGCAATCCATTTTTGAAACATTTAACCGATTTGAATTTGAGGAAATTAATAATTGGTGGAAGTCAATCCAAATTTCAAAATCAGTTTTCTCAGCAATTGACTTTGTTTTAATTAGTAAGGCTTCGACTCCGCTCAGCCTGACACCTATAATAATTGATTAGTTTACGATGTCACACTGAGCGGAGTCGAAGTGTTCACAATATATTTAAAAATGACAACCCTTCTCTACGACGGCAGTTTCGACGGACTTTTAACCGCAGTATTCGAAGTTTTTGAATATAAGTTTAAAGACATGGAAATCCGAAACAGAGAAAGATTCCAACAGGAAAATATGTTTGCCGAAATCCACGAGGTTGTGACTCAAAACGAAAAATCTGACAGAGTTTTAAAGAAACTAGAAGCAAGCATCGGAAAATCCGGAATCAAACAATTGCTAATGGTTTTCCTCTCAGAATTTTCTGAATCTGAAGATTTGATTTTTTCCGCCGTCAAGCAATCTATTAAAAGTCCGAATGACAATGTCTTGCAGAATTTCGCCAATGATGATATTCTTCAAATCTCAAAAATTTGTAAATCCGTCAGTCGGGAAAGACACCGGATGACGGCATTTGTCAGGTTTGAGAAGATGACGGACGATATTTATTTCGCCAAGATTGACCCTGATTTTGATGTTCTGCCTTTGATTCGGAAACATTTCAAAGACCGATACGCCGACCAAAAGTGGATGATTTACGATCTCAAGCGGAATTACGGATTGTTTTATGATTTGGAGAATTGTGAATTTTTCTACCCGGATTCGTCATTCACTCTGAATCAATATCAGCAGAAATTCCACGAGGAAGAAATCAATTATCAGGAACTTTGGAAAAGCTATTTTACGAAGACGAATATTAAGGAACGGAAAAATATTAAACTCCACGTCCAGCATGTTCCGAAACGTTATTGGAAATATTTGACTGAAAAGTTTTAAAGCTCTCGCAGATTTTGCAAATCGAGCAGATTAAGATGATAAAATGAATCTGCGTAATCAGCAAAATCTGCGAGAAAGTATTTTGTTAGTTAAAATTACAATTGAATAGTCGCGCCGACAACAAAATTCCGCTTCGCCGCAGGATTGTAAAACCGGTTTCCAAACGCATTGATGTCAAATCCCAACACATAATCCGTATTGTACAAATTCTGAATTTGGAAAAACAAATCCAACTTTGACTTTTCAAAAACAATTGGATAACGGAATTGGATATTTGAAACCAAACTCGGTTCTGACCAAGCAGAATTCGAGTCTGTCAATGGAATTTTTGAAGTCAGAAATTGAGAATAATCAACGGCTAATTTTTTGAAGAAAGTAAAATTCAGCAAACTGTTGATAGTGGTTTTCGGAACGCCGGTCAAAGCATTTCCAGAAAAGTCAGAATTTCCTTGAACATAATCTTTGAATTTAAAATCGTAAATACTTCCCGAAAATCTGAATTTGAAATGGCTCAAAACAGCATTATTCAAATCAAACCGCTTTGACTCCAAAAGAAATTCCCAACCTTTCTGAACTGTGTTTCCCTGGTTCACAAAATATTCCTGTCCAGCTTCATTCTGCCTTCTTACAATCGCATCTTTCATTCGGAAATCAAAATAATTCAATTCCACAAAAACGGTATTTCCGAACTGTTTCCGCACGCCAATTTCCTTATTCCAGCCATATTCCGGAACAAGATTGAAATTGAACTCCTGATTGGAAGAGCGAATCTCCTCATTCGTCGGCGCCGAATTTCCTTTCCCAATTTTCCCTCTCACAGAAAATCCTTTATCCAAAACATAAGTCATCCCAAAATTCGGCAACCATTGATTTTTGAACTTTACATTTCCCGTTTCAGAAGTCGGAAAAATCTTTTCCCATTTGTAAGCATTTGAATTTAAGCTAATAGAAATATCAGTAAATAACCGCTCATTAAAATTCAGTTTCTGTGACAGAAAATAGAATCCGGAATTGTTTCTCAGCTTGTCAAAGTTCTGAGGATTTCCTTCTGTTCCACGATTATTATCAAAGTTTTTAATATAAATTGGATTGGTCGCCCCTTCGTAACCTAAACGCCATTCCGCAGAAACCTTATTCCAATTTTTTTCATAATTGAAATGTGTTCTCAATGCATAATTACTTTCAAATCGGTTTTCGAAATTGGTAATAAATGGATTCTCAAAATCCACATAAGAACCCTGAACCAAAACAAAATGCGAAAGTCCAGCAGTCAATTGATATTGATTGGAAAGTCCGGCCAGAACCATTTTGTTCCGAATTCCTGCGTCCTGTTCTTTCGCTCCGGGAAGTGATGCCGTTGACGGTCTGGCCTGTTTTCGGTTGGCTTCCATTTGCGCCAAAGTCAATCCGCCAGGCGTTTCATAATCCAAATCGGAAAAGAGTAGCATCGCTTTCAGTTCGCCTTTGTCAGAATATTTAAAATTATCCTTGATAAAGATTTGTTTCCGTTCGACCTTCGACTGTTCGCGGTAAGAATCTGTTCTGTAATAATTTTGATAAACCTGGAAAAAGTGCTTTCTCAATTGCTTTGAAAAATTAATGCTTTCATTAAAAGTCCCATAACTTCCCGACGAAAGATTCAAAGACAAGTTATCCGAATTCTGAGTCTGTAATAATAATGTTCCGCCCGTCACCGCACCAAAATCGCCACTTTCCGGACCTTTGTAAATCTCAATTTTATGAATTAAATCCGGCGAAATCTGATTAAAATAAGTATTCCCGGAAGCATCAGACAAAATAAAATCATCCAAATAAACTTTCACATTCCGAACACCAAACGGCGACCGCAAAGAACTGCCGCGCACTGCAATCCGGTAACTTCCCGGCGAACGTTCTTCCATTCTCGCACCAGCAATTTGATTAATAGATTCCAGCAAACGGTCAGGTGGATTCTGAGAAAGCAGATTTTCAGAAACCACAGACACAGATTTGGTAGAAGCGATAAATGAAACCGGTTTTTTGTAAGCATTGATTTTGACTTCTGAAATCAAAGCCACAGAATCACTCTTCTGAGAAAAATAAAAAATGCTGGAAAACAAAAAGAGGAAGGAGAAATTTTTCATTATCTGAGCACAGAAATCATTGTGCCGAAAAACAGTAACCGTTAAAAAATTCACAAAAAAACAATTCTTAACTTACATCAATGTCAGATTTGTCTCGGCACTATAAATTTGCAGTATAATTAATCAACAAAATATTAAAATTATGGCAACTAAATGGTTATTAGACCCAACTCATAGCGAAATTACTTTCAAAGTAAAACACCTGATGATCTCCAACGTGAAAGGAGAATTTACCACTTTCAACGCAGAGATCGACGCAGAAGATGACACTTTCGCCAGCGCAAAAGTTTCCGCTTTCATCGATACAGATTCTATCTTCACCAACAATGCAGACAGAGATACACATTTGAAATCTGCAGAATTCTTCAATGCAGAAGCCAATCCAAAAATCACTTTCGAAGCTACTACTTTGAACGGCGATGTGACTGGAAACCTAACATTGAACGGGATTACAAAAGAAATTACTTTAGACGTTGACTTCGGTGGAATCAATTCTGATCCGTGGGGCAACACAAAAGCAGGCTTCTCTTTCGAAGGAAAAATCAAAAGAAGCGACTTCGGATTGACTTGGAACGCAGCACTGGAAACAGGCGGTGTGATGGTAAGCGAAGACGTGAAAATTGCAGGAGAACTCCAGTTCGTAAAACAATAATACATCATAGTATTTTTTATAGTTTGAGTTTTTTGAAGTGTGAACAAGGGCAACTTTGTTCACGCTTTTTAATTTTAATTGTAGTGATTTGGGCAGCTTTATCCGCCTTCCACTCCCGCTTTTTTGCTCGTCGTTCCTCCTCACAAAAAGAGCTCCGTTCAAGTCGGGCTGCAGATTCTACTTACAAACGATATTAGTCACAACTACCAAGTTTGTATTTCTGTAAAAAACCAGACTGTCGAGATTCCTCCGGAATGACAATATTGTGTTTTGAAATCTGCTTTATCTGCAAAATCTGCGAGAAGAAAATACCTTGTACATTTTACTTAATACATTTTTAAAAATGAATTTACACGATCTCTCCAACATCTCCGACAACTTCAAAACCACCCAAAAGATGCCCGTCCTTTTCCTGGGACACGGCTCTCCGATGAACGCTATCGAAGAAAATATTTTTGTGCAGGGTTTCCGGAATATCAGCAAGGAAATCCCGAAACCGAACGCCATTATTTGTATTTCGGCGCATTGGTTTACCAACGGAACCTTTGTCACTGCGATGGAACTTCCCAAGACCATTCACGATTTTGGAGGTTTCCCGCAAGCCTTGTTTGATGTCCAATATCCCGCAAAAGGCGATCCCGAATTGGCGAAAGAAACGGCAGAATTATTGTCTCCTGTTTTGGTGGAGGAAGACCACAATTGGGGGTTGGATCACGGCGCGTGGTCGGTACTTCGGCATCTTTATCCTGATGCAGATATTCCGGTCATTCAGTTGAGTATTGATTATACAAAACCGCCACAATATCACTTTGAATTAGCCAAAAAATTATCCAAACTCCGCGAAAAAGGAATTTTGATTATCGGAAGCGGAAACATTGTTCACAACCTTAGACTGATCGACTGGAAAAATATTGACACCGTTGGAGCCGGCTGGGATTGGGCGATAGAAGCGAGAGAGAAAACCAACAATTGGCTTCTGGATGGCGATTTCCAGAAACTCATCGATTATCAGAAACAGGGAACGTTCTTGCAATACGCTGTTCCAACTCCCGATCATTATTTACCATTGATTTACAATCTCGGACTGAAAGATAAATCGGAAGACCTCTCGTTATTCAACGATTCTTTGATTGGCGGTTCCTTGAGTATGACTTCGATAAAGATTGGATAATTTTTTTTCTAAAATGCTCTGGCAGAGCAATCTGTTAATAGATGACATCAGATAAACAAACAAAAAGCTCCGTAGGAGTGACCTGATAATGAATTTAATTAACAGACCGCTCCTACGGAGCTTTAATATGTTGATGGATTTTTATTTTCTATTACCAGGTTATCCCTCTGGGATTTTAAATTTCTATTCAATTATTTGGTCTATGGATTTATGGCGTTTCTCTGATGACATCAATTAGAATTGGATGAATTTTTTCCAAAATGCTCCAGTGGAGCAATCTGTTAATAGATAACATCAGATAAACAAACAAAAAGCTCCGTAGGAGCGACCTGATAATCACACTCATCGTCAGGCCGCTCCAGCGGAACTTTAATATGTTGATGGATTTATTTTGTTCCATCTAGGATTTTAATACATAGATTGAATTATAAAGTCGAAAGCCAAATCCGGTATTTTAGAGCAAAAACCCTTTTTTTGCGACGTTCAACCATTCAATTGAGATAAAAAACTACTTCGTTGCGTTGGAAAACCATTCCGTTATGTCGTCCAACCGCTTAGTTGAGTCGTCCAAGCAGTTAGTTGGAGCCATCAACCGCTCCGTGAAGCCAATCAACCGCTCCGTGAAGCCGATCAAGAGCAATTTGTTGCATTTCAATACTTTATGGGTTTGTTTTCAAAATTCGACATTAGAAATTTTTCCTTTTGTAAACTCTTGAAAAACCTAAAAATATCATAACTTTTGTGCCTTTTGTGGTTTAATGCATATCTCGGCGAAATCCTTTTTTATTTATTAAATTCGAAGTTCAAATATCTAGAGTGCGGTTTTTACAATTTTTAATATTCTTCTTCGGAACTTTATTTCTTTATTCGCAAACCATTTCGGGGAAGATCCAGACGGAAAGCGGTTCAGCCATTTCCGACGTCAATGTCTATCTGGATGGGACAAAGATCTCAACAGTTTCTACGAGTGACGGAAGTTTCACGCTGGATATTCATAGTCAGAAAAGCGGCAATTTAATTTTTCAAAAAGACAGTTACGAAACCAGTATTTTTCCGGTTGACAAAGCAATCGGGAAGTCGGTAAAAGTCATTATCAATAAGGTCAGTGACATTGAAGAAGTCGTAATTGTTCCGTACACAGAGCAGGCTTACAAAGATTTTATTAATTATTTTCTGGATCAGTTTATTGGATTGGACAGGGACGATATTAGAATTAAAAACCAACGAATGCTCAGGTTTTCATATGATAAGAAAAACCAGTTTTTAAAAGTCAAAGCGCCGGAAACTTTGATCATCGAAAATAAAAAATTGGGTTATACAATCCAATATAATTTGATCAATTTTGAGGCAGATTTTAAGACAAAAAGTACGAGTTACCTTGGCACTTCATTCTTTAAAGAAACAAGTTTCAGAAAAGAAATTGTTCTGAACCGGATGAATGCGTATAAGGGAAGTATGATGCATTTCCTGAGAAGTCTCTACAACAACGAACTGGAAAAAGAAGGCTTTACTGTCAATCACGCCAGAAGAATTCCAAATCCTGCTTATCCAACGGAAGCTGAGCTGCAGAGGCTTAATGATCATTTCGAAATTGTAAAATCACAGAAAAATTCAACGCTTCCCTGGACAGATGAGTTGGAGGCTATTTCACAAAAGAAAATGAAAAATACCGAATTTGTGATGGCAATTCTCAAGATCAAAATGAAAGAATCGGATTTTACGAAAAGAAAAGACGACAGATTATTTATTGATTTTGAAGATTTGCTTCAGGTCAATTATCAGAAATATTATTATGAAATCAAAAAGGGAGAATTCGTCAAATCTGCTGGTGTTGTGACACAGTCATCTTTCATTCATCCCGAAGCTATGGAGTTTGAAATCTTCAAAGAAGGTCTTTCTTCCGAGCCGGATCAGTTGATCTTGGAAGGCGATTTTTCTAGACAGAATATTTCGAAAATGCTGCCGTTGGATTATCAGTTTGGGAATTGATTGTAATGTTTTTATAATCGCAAAGGTGAAATTTCATTATTAATTAAAAGAAAAGCCGCAAAAGATTGACATTTGCGACTTATCAACATTAGAATTAAATAAATTATTCGCCTTTGTGATAATTCATTTAATTCACAACTAATTTCCTTTCTCTAATCAAATCAGCAATTTTCAAAATATCCTCGCCAATCAATCTGTCATTTTCCAATTTCGGAACTACGGAACGAATGATTGCATAATTTTTCTCAACAATATCCGAGCAAACTGCAGGTCGTCTGAATTCCAAACCTTGCGCTCCGAACATCAATTCAATTGCCAAAATGTTTTCAAGATTTCCAAGGATCTGATTGAATTTCCGTCCTGAAATACTGCCCATAGAAACGTGATCTTCTTGTCCTAAACTTGTCGGTATAGAATCTGCGGAAGCCGGGAAACAAAGCGTTTTGTTCTCTGTCACCAATGCTGCACTCGTGTATTGTGGAATCATAAAGCCGGAATTAAGACCAGAGCTTTCGACTAATAATTTCGGTAAACCGTATTTTCCTTCCAATAGAAGATAACTTCTTCTGTCTGAGATATTTCCTAATTCTGCCGCAGCTAATGCACAATAATCCAAAGGCAAAGCCATCAACTGTCCGTGGAAATTTCCGCCGGAAATGGATTCTTCTGCGCTCAAAATAATTGGATTATCGGTGACGGAATTGAGTTCTGTATCTGCCATTTGTTTTAAATGTTCAAAGGCATTTCTGCTCGCGCCGTGAACTTGCGGCACACATCGCATAGAATAAGGATCCTGCACGCGGTCGCAGAATTCATGGGACTTCAGATTGTCGGAATCTTTCAGGAAATTTCGCATTCTTTCGGCTACTTTTCGGCTGCCGTCAAATGGGCGAATGTCGTGCAACTCCTTCTTGAAAGGACTTGCGGAACCTCTGTAAGCTTCCAGACTCATTGCTGCAGTCAAATCTGCAAGATCCAGAAGATATTCGAATTTGGAAAGTCCGACAATGGCGTGAGCTAAGATAAATTGAGTTCCATTAATCAAACCCAAACCTTCTTTAGGCCCAAGTTTCAAAGGTTGAATGTTGTGCCTTTCTAGAACTATTGAAGTCTCAACAGTTTTATCATTTTCCCAAACTTTGCCAAGGCCTAAAAGTGGCAAGACCAAATGTGCCAAAGGCGCCAAATCTCCCGAAGCACCGACAGAACCTTGCTCCGGAACAGCCGGGATGATGTCTTTTTCCAGCATCAATATCAGACGTTCGATCACTTCCAAAGAAACACCCGAAAATCCCTTCGACAAAGCGTGGATCTTGGCAATGATCATTATTTTCGAAATGTTCTTATCAATTGGTTTTCCAACGCCAACAGCGTGAGAAATAATCAAATTGTGCTGAAGTTGCGCCGTTTCCGATTCTGATATTTTGGTATCACAAAGTGGTCCAAATCCTGTGTTGATACCGTAAACCGTTCGGTCAGAAGCTACAATTTTCTGAACATTTTCCTGCGATTTTATAATTTGTTCTCTTGATTTTTCACTGAGTTTTGCAAGCGATGGATTTTTTGCTATTTCCAAAACATCCTGATAGTCGAGCGTATCGATTCCGTAGATCATTACTAAAAATTTTGCCTAAAAATACACTTTTCGAGAGGAATATTAGAAGATTTGAAAAGAAAGAAATTTGTCTGTAAATCATTGATAAAATTTATAGTATTGTGACCTCGTCAGTTTTTGAATTATATCTCATTTTTAAATGTCTATCCCAGTTTAAAAATTCGTCACAGCTGAAATTTAAATAATTCCCATCCCAAAATTCAAATTTAATCAAGTCCATTTGAATTGGACTTTCAATGTGTTTCGTATCGCTTAATTTATGTAAGATTTTGGTAATATTATAGTAATCTGACACAAGAAAATTCCCATCATTAATTGTAGTTAAATTGATGTATCCAGGTCTATCATCATATTCAATTAAATCACTATTGTTCAAATCAATAGAAAACAGGTAATCTGAAGTTAATACTAGAACTCTCTTTGAGATTTCTGAAATTGCTACCCTTCTTCTTTCTCCCCGGAATTGTCCACACCATTGCTCATAATTCTCATCTGTAAATCTAACAAATGTCCAGGACTGCGAATTCCACGCACTTTCAACATCGTATATCCTTTCCGCATATTCGCCAGAATCTGGTCGACTAATAATTTCTGCAGTTATAATCATTAAATCATTTTTAGAAAATCAATAATCTAACTGTTCCAAATATTCCTCAATCTGCAAAGCTCTTTCCTTTACAATTTCCAGCTTTTTATTTTCTGCGATGACGTAAAATAGTGTTCCTTTTTTGACATCGAAATAATATTTATCAATCAATTTGAATTCAGAATCGCGGAAGAGAATCCAGCTTCTCTGTGCTTCCACCAATTCCTTTTTTCCGGTTTTCGAAAGTTTTTGGCTTAGTGAAAGATAAGATTTATTGAGTTCTTTGTCCCAGGAATCTCGGGCAGAATTGATACAGCTTCGTTGACCAGCCGTAGAATTATCCTTTGCTAAACATTTTTCCAAATCGGTATCAATCTTATTTTGAGCCAATGAAACAACGCACAATGTAAGGCAGAATAAAAGTGGGATGGTCTTTTTCATAATTAATTTTAAAGTTCTAATTAAATCTCAATTCCTTCGCCTGACGAATATGAGCCAAATGATGCTGGCAATGCCAGCTATAAATCAAAATATTCTCTTTGAGCGAAATCTTCTCCGACTGTTCCGGATGAATGAATTCTTTGTTTAAATCTTCATCGGAAAGACTTTTCAAAATTACAACCCATCTTTCGTGCAAAGCTTCCAGCAAATTCAAAGAAACAAATGGTGAAAGCTTACTATCCGGCAATTCTGCCCAAAGACTTTCTTCGTAAGGTTTGATGGTTGGCAGATTTTCCGTCAAAGCCAATTTGAATCGAACATAACTGTTGATGTGACTGTCCGCGCAATGGTGGACTACTTGCGAGATCGTCCAGCCTTCTGGTTTGTATCTTAGATTTAAATCTTTCTCATCCAAATTTTCGATTTCAGCTTTCACAAGATTTGGAAAATTTTGAATTTCATAAATGGCAGAATCGATGATTTCCTTCGTGATTGATTCTGGTTTTACGAATTTTCCGACTGGGAATTTTAGTGCTTCAAGATTCATTATTTCAGACTTTTCATAAGGATGCCTTCCATTTTTTCGTACCCTAATTTGTTGGGATGAATTCCGTCCTCGGCAATTTCTTTGGGTAAACCGTTTTTGTCGTCTTTCAAAGGTGTATGATAATCGACGTACGTGATTTTATTTTTGTTTGCATAATCTTTTATCATTCCGTTTAATGCAATCACTTTGTCAGCGGGCATCATTCCTTTTCTCCAAGGGAAATCGTAAGCGGGAAGTGCCGAACAAAGAATGACTTTGATGTTATTTTCTTTCGCCAATTCTACCATCGAAACTATATTTCCGAAAACCTTATCCAACGAAATCGCACCTTGATTTTCTGCAATATCATTAGTTCCAGCGAGGATAATGACGCGTTTTGGTTTTAATAAAATCACATCCTCCCGAAATCTCAAAAGCATCTGCGAAGTGACTTGGCCGCCAATTCCTCTGCCGACAAAATTATTTTTTGTGAAAAATCCCGGGTCTGTCGCAAACCAGCCTTCTGTGATAGAATCGCCCATAAATACAGAGTTTGGCGTTGTTGTTTTAGATTTCACTTCTTGATTTTGTTTTTGATATCTGCCGAATTTGGCGAAGTCCTGAGCATTAGACATTGTAGAAAGTAAAAGGATAATAAAAGTTAGGATTTTCATTTTTCTGATTTATAATCAAATATATGAAATCTACACAATCAGAATTTCCGTTTTTGAAGATTAATTCGATAATTTTACAAAATGGAACAAACTTCGAAAGACCCTTTACACGGCAAAAGACTCGACGCAATTTTGGAAGAATTGGTAGATTATTACGATGGTTTCGAAGAATTGGGAAAACAGATCAACATCCGATGTTTCAATGCTGATAATCCCAGCATCAATTCCTCACTGAAATTCCTCAGAAAAACCGATTGGGCAAGGGCAAAAGTGGAAAGTTTGTACCTGTATGTTTTGAGACAGAAGAAGAAAAGGGGTTTACTTTAAATTTCTTAATCCAAAAATATTCCGCTCACATAATACCAGCGATTTTGTATCGTTTTGAAGGTTGATAATTCGTGATGAACCTGAGGATTTCCATCTTCATCCGTATAAAACGCTTTGAATTCCACCTTGTTCATTGACGGTATATCCACGATTTCCAATTTCGTCCAATCATTGATTTCGCCCCATTCCTGCAGACTTTTTTTGTTATGAAATTTCCGTTTTCCAGGTGAAGTGGTTTCCCAAAGATATTCGCCGTTAGGAATTGCAAAAGCTGAAAAACGAGAACGCATCAAAGCTTCCGCACTTGTTGGGAATTTTTCTTTTTTGTGATAAGGTTGACAGCAATTGTCGTAGGGTTTTCCGGAACAGCAGGGACAAGTCATTAAAATAGAAGTTAGAATTAAGAAGTTAGAAATTAGAAAAAATTTGAGACCTGAATAGTCAGATCTCAAACTTAAATTTTTTATCCAAATGCTCTTTTCAACAAACTTTCCACTTTCGGTTCGCTTCCACGGAAGTTTTTGTATAATTCCATCGGATCTTTGGTTCCGCCGGATGAAAGAAGAACTTTATATTTCGCGGCAATTTCAGGATTGAAGATTCCATTTTCTTTGAAATATTGAAATGCATCGGCATCCAAAACTTCTGCCCATTTATAGGAATAGTAACCAGCTGAATATCCACCCTGGAAAATATGTGAAAAACTCGGTGCAGTCGCAGTTTCCGGATTTGAAGGATAGATTTGTGTCGCTTTTGTGAAATGATTTTCAAATTCTTTAACGTCCGTAACTTCGTGTTCCGAAACGCTTGAGTGAAACGCCATATCCAACAATCCGAGACCAACCTGTCTCATCGTTTGGTAGCCTTCCATAAAAGATTTGCTTTGCGATAGTTTCTCGATTTTTTCGTCTGGTAAGATTTCGCCGGTTTGATAATGTTTGGCAAAAGTTTTCAGGAATTCCGATTCGTAGCAGAAGTTTTCCAAAAACTGAGAAGGCAATTCTACAAAATCCCATTTCACTGATGTTCCGGAAAGATTTGGATATTGCGTGTCTGCCAAAACGCCGTGAAGTGCGTGTCCAAATTCGTGGAACAAAGTGGTCACTTCCTGAAAAGTCAGTAAGCTTGGGGTGTCTTTCGTCGGTTTCGTGAAGTTGCAGACCACAGAAATATGCGGACGTGAATTTTCGCCGTCTTTTTTATATTGATTTTTATAACTCGTCATCCAGGCGCCGGCACGTTTTCCTTTTCGGGGATGATAATCGACGTAAAGAATTGCTTTTAGCGATTGGCTTTTGGCTTCTGGCTTTGCGTTGTCAGTCTGAGCGGAGTCAAAGACTTTTTCTACCTTTCCATCTTCCAACTTCCCACTTCCAACCTCAAAAATCTCGTAGGTTTTTACATCTTCGTGATATTTCTGAACATCATTGATTTCTTTGAATTCCAAACCAAATAATTTTCCGGCTAATCCAAAAACTGCTTCCTGAACTTTCTCCAGTTGAAAATAGGGTTTCAGTTCTTCGTCATCAATATCGAATTTCTGTTTCCTTAGTTTTTCAGCATAAAAAGCGTGGTCGTAACTTTGGATTTCTTCGATTCCGTCGGCTTTTGCTAAAGATTTAAGTTCTTCAATTTCTTTTTGAGCGAAAGGTTTTGCTTTGTCCAACAGTTCATTTAGGAATTCAAAAACTTTCTCAGGCGATTTTGCCATTCTTTCTTCAAGAACGAAATTTGCGTAATTTTTATAACCCAACAATTCTGCTTTTTCCTGACGAAGTTTTACGATTTCTTTGATGAGGTTTTGATTGTCAAATTCACCGCCGTCAAAGGATTTTTTGCCGTTTGCCAAAGCCAATTCCTTTCTGAGTTCACGGTTTTCTGCGTAAGTCAGTGCGGGAAGAAAACTCGGATATTGAAGTGTAATCACGTAACCTTCCAGACCTTTTTCTTTTGCATCTTCTTGATATTGCTCCAGAATTGCTTCGGGAATTCCTTTCAGTTCTTCTTTGTCTTTGATGTGTTTGAAATAAGCATTGGTTGACGCCAAAGCATTTTGTCCGAACTGAAGCGATTTGATGGACAAATCCATATTGATTTTTTCCAGTTTCTTTTTGTCTTCTTCACTAAGTAAAGCACCACTTCTCACAAAACCTTTGTAAGTTTCGTTGAGCAGCATTTTTTGTTCTTCGTTCAATGACAAGTTGTCTTTTTGATCGTAAACGGTTTTTATTCTTTCGAATAATTTTTCGTTTTGAGAAATTTTGGATGAGAATTCGGTCAGAAGTGGCGAAACGTCTTGCGCAATTTTCTGGATTTCGTCGTTGGTTTCGGCAGAATTGATATTAAAGAATATGTTGGAAACTCTGTCCAGTTGTTCACCGGAAAAAGCCATTGCTTCGATTGTGTTTTCGAATGTTGGCGCTTCCGGATTGTTGGTGATTTCGTCGATTTCATTCTCCGCAACCTTAACTAATTCCTGGAAAGCGGGAAGGTAATGTTCTTCTTTGATGTCGCTGAACGGTGATGAGGTATATTTGGTGTTGAATTTTTCTAATAGTGGATTCATAATTTTGTTGATAGTTGATAGTTGATAGTTGATGGTTTTGAGCCTTGTCAAGGTTTGAAACCTTGACAAGGCTTTATGATTTAATGTTAAAACTCTTCGACTCCGCTCAGAGTGACACTTTTAATACTTACTCTTTATATTAATGTCAGGCTGAGCGGAGTCGAAGCCTTTTCTAATGTTGTTGAAATCACAAATTTAGTACCTAAACTTAAAAGTATGACAAAATTGCGCCTCGGCTTGAACGGAGCTCATTTTTTTATTGCGTTGTCTGACATTTCTATTGATTGACCGGCTTTCTAAGCAATAAAAAAATAGCGGGAGTGGAAGACGGATTAAGGCGCCCAAATTATATCGTTAATAAAAATATTGTCGTAGGAAAAGTTTTTGTATTTAAATTATTTTTAGATTTGTTATGAACTTAAACTATGCTTATTATGAAAAAATTTCTAAAAATCCTGGGAGTTATCCTGGGTTTGTTGGTGGCTTACTGCCTCCTTGCAATGTTGTTTTTTGACAGCAAATGTCACAACGAGCAGAGCGTGAAGATCAACGCTCCGAAAGAGAAAGTATGGCAGAATGTGAATTCTATGAAAGCTTTCAACATCTGGAATCCGTGGATGAAAATGGACCCAAACCTTAAGGTTACATACAAAGGAAATGCTGGCGAAGTTGGTGACGGCTACACGTGGAAAGGGAATGATGATGTGGGCGAAGGTGAGCAGGAAATCACAGCAATCGTTCCCGGCGAGCGGGTGGCGACAAGTATGCATTTCCTCAAACCAATGGATGACAGGGCGACTTCTGACCTTATTCTTGCAACGGAAGGTTCTGGAACGAAAGCTACGTGGACCATTGACTATGATATCGAAACGGTTTATAAACCAATGAAACCGCTGATGACCTGGCAAATGAACAAATCCTTCTCAGAAGGTCTGGAAAAACTGAAAATGCTATCTGAAAAATAAAAAAATCGCCCCGATTGTTTCGGGGCGATTTCATTTTATAAAAGTAAGGTTTTGCTATTTTACGATCAGTTTGGAAACTGCCAAACCTTCGTCTGATTTCAACTGAACCATGTAGATACCTGCATTCAAACCATTGATGGAGAATGTTTCGTCTCCTTTTGCGGATTTCAATGCGAATGATTTTACCAGTTTTCCATTGATGTTGAAAACATTGATTTGTCCGTTTTTGGCTTTGCTGTATCTGATTTTCAGAAGATCTTTTGCAGGATTCTGGACGATCTGAAGTGATGTTTTGTTGGCATCAATTTTAGATTCGTCTGTTGCCAAAGCAGTCTGATTCCCATAAATCCTGAATTCTCCCGGTTGAAGAACCACTGTTGTAGCCGCACTGGCTGACATTGAAGTGTTGTCCATCAGATTATACCAAGATCCTGAGTAAGGGAAATTAGGCATTACAGTCTGAGCTGTTGTGGTAAAGTTGGCCACAACAATTACGTTTTTGAGTGTGGTAGCGGCAAGCGCATCATTCCAAATGTAAATTTTAGGTAGTAGATTTCCTGATTCTACGGTAAAAGTAGTGGTGTCGAAAACCTGACTAGATAGTCTGATAGCCAATATTTTTGACCAGGTATCATAGATGGCTTTTCTATCTGCATTTGTGTCGTACCCTAAAGAGAATGCTACCGGTTTTGGAGATGTTCTGCAGTCATTGCTGATGGTTCCATTTTCGCATCTGTTGATACTGAATTCGTAACCCAGTTCTCCAAACTGCCAGATCATTTTAGGACCGGGAACTGTCAAGAAAACAGCGCCGTATGCTTTTTGTCTTTCTAATGCTGTAGCTAATGTTTTTACGGGACCGTTGCCGTAAGTGATATTTTTGAACATCAGTCTTTCCTCGTCGTGGCTTTCGCCGTAGCTGATATTTCTTCTGTCGCTGAACGTGTGGTTTTCAAAATCAATTCTGTTGAAGTTGCTGTTGGTATCGTAGCCCATTGTGTTCTGTCCAAATGCGCCTGTGAGATTGTCCCACATCATTACGCCTTTGCCTTCGGCCACTTTATAGTTTGCCCATTCTTTTTCTTCCTGATCGCCGCCCAAATGTTCGAAAATGATATAGGAAGTCGGGTCATAAGACCATTGATAGTCAGAATACAACTTCAAAACATCTACTCTATCCTGCTGGTAAGACCCGGTGCAGCCTTCGTCTGATGCTGTACAGTTCTGTGTAAATCCTTTCGTAAGATCCCAACGGAATCCGTCTACTTTGTATTCTTTGATCCATTGCTCCAGCACTCTGTTGACATAATATCTTGTTTCTGGTTTTGAGTGGTTAAAGTCATAAAAAACACTGTAAGCATGGGTTGCAGTTTGATTGAAATAAGGATTGTTGGCTGCAACGCCGCCGTAGCTTCCGTCTGTACTTGTAGACCAAAGTCTTTCAAGTGGCGATCTTCCGGTAGCGTGATTCAATGCCACATCCAGGATTACAGCAATACCATTTTGGTGGCATTTGTCAATAAATTCTTTGAATTTTTCCGGAGTTCCGTAAGCTTTGTCCAAGGCCATATGAAAACCCGGGTTGTAGCCCCACGAATTGTTGCCGTCAAATTCCATTACCGGCATCAGTTCTATGGCATTGACGTTCAGTCCTTTGATATATGGAATTTTGTCAATCATTCCCTGCCAGTTCTGAGCGGCGGTGAAATCTCTAACCAAGACTTCGTACACCACAAGGTTTTGTTTTGCAGGTTTCTGGAAGTTTGTGATATTCCAATTGTATGCAGGCTTTGCGGTTTGAATCACAGAAACGTCATATTGCTGTCCGGCAGGATATGTTGGCAATCCAGGATATGTGCCAGCAGGGATTGAAGGATCGTCATCCGGGGAGAGAACCATCGTTGAGTACGGATCCGCCACTTTGATCGCATCATTTGTCCGGTACTGGAAAGTATAGATCTGCTGCGGTGTAAGCCCTGTAATCTCTATCCAGAATAGATTGGAATCATTGGTGTCTCTCCTCATCACATAGTTGCTGGAGACAGTCCAGTTGTTAAAACTTCCGATGACGTGTACAAAATTTTTGTTTGGTGCATAGAGGGAAAGTCCCACTTTTGTTGGATCAGAAGGATCATAATTGATGCCTTGTTTTGTACCCATATAAGCAGGGATAGCAGCAGTTTGTACCGTTGGCGTTACAGTCAGAGTAAAATTTGATTTCAAAACCGATCCGTCTGCAACGCTGGTAGCAGTCACTTCCATCTGGGTGTCCGCAATCACAGGATAGGCCCTGAACATACTCGTGACATTGGTCGCCGTATAAACCGTCGTACCATTTGCCTTTAACTCGAAGTTGGAAGGGATGGACGTTCCATAAGAAATGGGATAAGAGCCTCCCGGACTTACAAAACTGGTTGAGCCATTTTTTGGAGAAGTCGTTGTAAACTGGAATCTTCCCACTTCAGCATATTTATCCTGCGATTGTCCGTTGCCTGTCTTTGTTTTCAGCAGAAACCCAATTCTACCCAGACCTGTTCTGTTGTAGAATGTCTTGGGAATAAAGCTAATAGTGTAAGTGTCTGTGCCCGCATTGTAGGTCAGACGGTTGGTCTCGCTGGAAGATGTCCAGGCACCATTGGTGGGACAGTCTACGCTGTTCGCGTCATTCAGGTCATAGGACCAGGTCCATAAGTAGAGCGCATTGTTGGCTACGCCCCAAGTAGATTCGTTGATGCTGCTGCCATTAAAGGTAATGGTAATAGATTCATCTTCGTTGAATGCGGCGGGGCTGATGGCCGAAGTGACCGTCTGCGTCTGCGCAAAACTGAGGATCGCAATGAAGACTGCGATCAGGTTGTAAAATTTTTTCATTGGTCTATATATAAGGTTTTAAATATATCATTTTTTAAGTATTCAAAATATAATTTTAACTTCATAAATTTAGTAACCGCATCATTTTGGCTTTCAATTTGTTATAATAATATTTGTATCAATATATCAAAAAATGCTAAACTTGCTTACAAATTGGTTTCCCCGAAAGTGGAGAATAGCGAAATACATCTTTAGGGTATAAAATAAACCTTTTTTATGTTAGTTTGGAAAATAAAATGCAATATATTTTTATATTTCATATAATTTTCTATATTTTTACATTCAAATAAAAAACAATAAACGATTATTGTAATTAAATAGTAAGAGATAAGGATTCGGGACATAATATAAAGTGTTCACCGAATTGTTTTACTTATTCATTTTTAATTATATTTAAACTTTAAAATCTATTATATATGAAAAGTGCATCTGAATCCGGTTATCATCTAGACGGAGTCGACAAAGAAATAGTCTATATGCTGATGGATAATGCAAAAACTTCTCTTGCACATATTTCCAAACACGTAGGGATTTCTACAACTGCAGTACATCAGAGAATAAAAAAACTGGAGCAGGCAGGTGTGATAGAAAACTCTATTTCATTCCTAAATCCAAGAAAGATTGGTTACAAAGTGGTTTCCTACATCGGCGTTTTTCTGGAGCAGCCAAGCCATTATCAGGACGCGATCAAAAATCTAAATCTGGTAAATGAAGTGGTAGAAGCACATTACACCACAGGTAATTATACCATTTTCCTGAAAGTGCTCTGCAAGGACAATGATCACCTGATGGAGATTCTGAACAAAATCCAGAAACTGAAAGGTGTTACAAGAACAGAAACCTTTATCTCGCTTGAGCAAAGTATCAGCAGACAGCTGAAAGTGTGATAAAAAATCATATAATTATGAAAGGATGCAGATTATTTGTATCCTTTTTTTATTTTTGTACTTATGGAAATTAGTCAATATTTAGATTCAACATACCTCAAGACTCCTCAGCAATCCGGTTTGACAGAGGCACAAACCTTTGAGACCGTAAGAGAGCTGACAGACGAAGCAATCAAGTACCACTTCAAAGAGGTCATGATCCGTCCCAATTATGTCAAATTGATCAAGGATTATTTGATTGCAAATGATTCTGAAGTTTTGGTAGGAACAGTGATAGGCTTCCACGAAGGAACTTACACCGTGGAAGAAAAACTGGCAGAAGCCAATCAGGCCGTTCTGGACGGTGTAGATGAGTTAGACTATGTCATCAACTACGAAGCTTTCAAGGCCGGGAACATCAGTCTGGTTGAAAGAGAATTTGTAGAAGGTACAAAGCTGGGTCTGCATTTTGGGAAAACTGTAAAATGGATAATAGAAATTGCTGCACTCACCGATATGCAGATTGCTGATTTGACAGCGAGTATCTGGAAATGGGCTCAGGAAAACTTTGAGCAGAAGGATTTCTCAAAAATATTTGTAAAGTCTTCCACAGGATTTTTTGTGACCGAAGGAGGAAAGCCGAATGGTGCTACCTTTGAAGGTGTCCAAATTATGCTGGACCATGCGGGGCAACTTCCCGTAAAAGCTGCCGGAGGTGTAAAAACACCCGAAGATGCAGAAAAAATGATAGCATTAGGAATCAAAAGAATCGGAACTTCTGCCGCCAAAGCACTTCTTGGTGAAGGTGAGGCGGGAGCCGGATATTAAATAAAAATTCATATAATATAAAAAACCTCCAGAAGATGACTTTTCCGGAGGTTTTTTTTATTTAATTAGTTGTCGGCTGGTTCCCAAAGTTCTATTTTAGTCCCTTCGTGATCCAGGATATGGACAAATTTGCCGTAAGCCGATTCCTCTATCTCATCCAGGATTGTAATGTCTTTTTCTCTCAGACTTTTTACCAGACCTTCTATATTCTGAACGCGGTAATTGATCATAAATTCCTTACCTGAAGGTGCAAAATAATTGCTCCCACTTTTGAACGGGCTCCATTGCAACTGATTGATCTCATCCGGATCGTTCATATCTCTGGAATGGAACGTAGATCCCCATTCATTGGTGTCGAGGCCGAGATTGTCTTTGTACCAGTCTCTCGTGGCTTTCGGATCATCGGAAAAGAAAAAAATACCGCCGATGCCAGTCACTTTTGGGGTTTTGTCTGAGTTTTCCATCTTGATTTTGATTAACAATTTAAATCAAATATAAAAAATAATTGCGACAATTTACTCTGCTACCCAAACACTTACATTGCCTGCAGGACAAGGGAAATCTGCCCAGCCGTTTTCATCTATGGTGATTTTGTTATCAAGATGGCCTGTGTAATCGTAGAACGTTTGGCCGGCGTATCTTTTCCCGATTTCCATAGGCTTGTGATAAGCGTCTTTGTTGCTGATAACCACTGCGCAGCCTGAGTGCTCCTCATCGCCTTCGCGGATCCAGCCCAGGCAATGCGCATCTTCAAAATAATCCTTCTGATTGCCGTAAGCGTAATCTTTTCTCGCCTTGATGAGTTCTTCTATGGCATCTACTTTATTCAAAAAGATCTCATATTCGTTACCGTCTTTTCCCTGATCTTTGTAACTCGCACCATAAAGATCCGGATAAAAAATACATGGATAACCGTCTTTTCTTAATAAAATCAAAGCATAAGCTATTGGTTTGAACCACGTATCCACGGGTGCTTCCAGAGCCTGCAACGGTTGTGTGTCGTGATTGTCTACAACGGTCACAGATTTATCCGGATGAGAACCCACAAGTGTTTCCCGGAAAATATTTCGCAAATCATAATCAGGCGTTTTGGACGCCGTGTGAAGATTATTCTGAAGCGATGAATCAAATAAACTCATGCAGCCTTCCGTAGAATCTATATATGCTTCCAATAATGGGAGCAGGCCCGGCGCCCAATATTCTCCAACCGCAAAGATGTCTTTTCCGGTATTTGCCCGCAAGAGCGTGAGCCATTCTCTGTAAAATCCTGGAGATATATGCTTTACAGCATCCAGCCGCACGCCGTCGTAGCCTGTCTCGTCGTGGTACCATTTTCCCCAGTGGTTCAGCTCTTCCCGCACGAAAGGATTTCTGTGTTCTATGTCATTATACATCAGATAATCATAGTTTCCTTTTTCATTATCGATGATCTCATCCCAGCCTTCACCGAAATCGTTAAAGATCTGAAAGATGCCTTTGTCTCTGCCTTCTGCGTAGTCTACGCCTGTAAAACACGTGAAGTCCCATTTGAAGTTGGAATAGGTGTCGCCTCTTCCGG